>Ga0307517_10003050_pt1 | contig 26474 bp, 9 predicted proteins | sample 23_EM_MG_FD_194515 | JGI IMG/M metagenome (GOLD analysis project Ga0307517, IMG submission 194515) | Populus trichocarpa ectomycorrhiza microbial communities from riparian zone in the Pacific Northwest, United States - 23_EM | ecosystem: Host-associated > Plants > Roots > Unclassified | place... | reverse complement strand
ATACTTGGCACTTTCATAGCCCAACCGTATGGTATAACCGACACCTGTGCTATGAAAGGAACTTGATTTGTTGTTAACATAAGTTATAAGCATGAATACCTGACAACATTTACAAGTTTAGCATTATTCGAATAAGATAACTAATGTAATCATGTTAATAATTTATAATTCGATTGCAACCTCCTTTGTGTGTGGTTTCCAGTTGAGTAATAAAAAAAGTTTATACTATACTTGTTTGAAATACCATTAGTGGATCCTCTAACCTTGATAATTATTTTATCCTTGTTTAATCCTTATATCAATATCACATCTCAAAGCTCTCTTCAACTTCTTTTCTGTTATTATCTATTTTTTTATTTGTAGTTTATACAGTTAACCTCTATGTGGTTTGACCCCGGTCTTGCCAGGTTATTTATTACTTCGACACTCCTGCACTTGGGAGAAGACATCAATCTTTTGATCGTGTCAGCATGTAATATTTAATTACATGATAGCATTAAAATCAATATAGATGCAAATGATTCATGACAATTAAACATACATGGAGAGTTAATTTAATCAATAATTATGTTTTCCAAGTAAGAAATAATCAAATATGGGTTTGAAAATTAGATATTTCTGCTACTTAAGTTAATTAGTCATGAATCTATCATAAACTAATCGCTAGTAATAAATTTAAAACCAAAAACATACGTTACGCATTGTATAAAATTAAGGTCATCAATTATCAAGTTTAATCATAGAAAAATATAAGATATTCATGTATCACAATAAGATAATTTTAAGCACAAATCCTCATGATAATTTTAAACCCAAGAGTATTAACTTCTTAAAATTATAAACTAAACTTGTCTCAAATTTAGAAAATGAAAAAAGATAAAAAAAAAATTCTAAAAATATTATAGAACCTCTCATTCTCTTCTTGTACATTCTGAACGTGATCTCTTCTTCTTTTCTTTTTTTGAGATTAGGGCTAGTTTTTATGGAATTAAGGAGGTGAAGAAGTTTCCTAGTTAATAATTAATTCCTGATCAAATTACTTTAAGGTCTCCTTAAACTAATATAATTTTAATGACTTGTGTATTGACCTTGACCTTCTAGAGAGGTTTTCTAGTCATGCGAGATGCTTGTCACATCATTAATGAGTTGTCATGTCATCATCCAAACCTGAAAAGATGGGTTGGACTCACGCTAGTTTATTGGAAGATTTTAGACCCAACTTTAAACATATCGTTCTCTCTCGTCTGGATGATTTAATAAGCCTACCATATATGGATCAAAAGCTTGAGATGTTGATGCGATCCAAGCACCAAAGGATTCATTGGAGGTTCTGGTTGGTCCAGTTATAAGGCTTAGAGCTAAGAGGTTCAAAGAGACCTTCAATGGACTTCTTCAAAATACATGGGCTAGGGTGAACTTCAAGAGAATATTAAATAATAAGGAGCAAGCCGTTATTATCTTATTCATGTTCAATAGGGACTTGTTTGTGGAACCAAGACCATTACACAAGGATTGGGAGAAGAATCGAACAGTTTGACCTTTCACTATCTTTTTTATCCTAACTAGAGCTACAGGTCGAATTGTTAGGTGATTCCAGTTGGTCTAGAAACTAGACTTCCATACATTTCCAACGGAATATGGCACGCCTTCTAATTATTTAAGACGAGAGAGAATCATCTGTTTGAAGTTGGGCTTTGCTGCTACCAGACAGAATACAGAAATAACTGAACTTGTCTTATTAAATTAGTCGGGCTATTAAACTTTATTTATTTTTTGAGGAAACACTTGTTTATGTTTCAAACTTGTTTATTTTATTTATTTTAATTATTTTGGACTAGTTTTAGCTTGGTTTGATTATTATTTAAATTGGATTTATATGTGACCCATTAAGGAAACTAAGGTTTTTGGCTTGGGGTATAAATACTTTTCAGAATAATTTTCAACACTCTTTTTGCCTAATAATATTCTGATTTATGTTGACCTTTGGTTGTCAATCTAGGTTCTTGATTGAACTTTCAACTCTTCATAGAATTGACCAATAATTCTTGTGAATTTATACTCCTTTTGCTCGTCTCTAGGTGTAGGTGTTGTGATTGAGTTGGTTTATAGTCTTGTTGCCTTGGAGCAAGTCTTCCATTGTGATATAAGCTCATCCTATTTTCATCAAACTTGGATTAGATAGATCTTGGGTTCACGAATTCCATTAAATTCTGCTAGGATTTGCATCAGATGTCTGGTTCCCAGCCCAGCTTGAATCGCATAACAATTCCATCTAAGTAACTTAGATGATAGTTGGATGTTTTACGAATCTGAACCTCGACTAAAAGTAATGAGGCAGACCGATAACCCCCCACCTAATTTAGAATTAGGTTTATCCTCTCATAATTAAAATGCATGGAGGCATAAATCCATATTCGATGTACTTATGCATAAATAATATAAAAAAAAATACATGTTAAAATTAAATCACTAACAAATAAATGAGGCACAAATAAAGTAGGGCATAAAAAAACAAATAACAATCAACAAAGCTTACTCTAACCAAAAAGGTTCCTAATGGAGTTGTCATTATATCGTGTCATGCACGGTGTCGAATGAAGGGTATGGCTCCTAGGTCAAAAAGGGTTTTGGAAGTGTTGGGAAATAATAATAAAAATATGATTAATATGGTCCAGGAGTAGCCACCTAGTCTTATAGTCACTAAGAAACCTAATTGTAACATCCCCCATCTTTCATGGGATGTTAAATATGGAATTACAACAATAAGTTCACATTTTTAAACCGAGTACGCGTTTTGTCTGTGACTTATTTTCATGGCAATTGTTTTTGTACACATCATCATATTCCTCTATTTATAGTCAATTTTTATGAAATTTTGGCAAAGTTTCCTTTTAAAAAAAGACATACCAAGTTATCGATAATTTTTTTTCATTTCATAATTTTTGTAACCACATTAACCATTCGTCTTAAAACTCATTCCACATTATCTTAACCATATATATATATATATATATATATATATAGAGAGAGAGAGAGAGAGAGAAAGAGAGAGAGAGAGAGAGAGAAGTATAATCTAAACACACATGGAAATTTATACAGAGGGTACATAAATATCGTCTTACATAAAGTATTTACTTAAGAACTCTGTTACATAAAACAACATAGATAGGATAACATCATTAAGAAAGGAAAGTAATGGAAAGTTTTTAGTTTAGGGAACAAAATTAATTACATGTACAATGAAGTTTTGAATTTCCTGGAGTTTGTTGATCGCCTAATTACTTGGTCTACCAATATGCGAAGGTTCTGCAACATTGATTAATTAAGCATATTTTGTATTTCAACCATAGCTTCACTTTTAAGTGTAAACGATAACGAGAGTACACATTATTCCTATCCAATCTTATAGAAGATTTCATGAATGATGGTTATACTTCCACGATAATACACCTGACATTTACACATGCATCCATAAAACAACTAGAACATGCTTAATCATCGAAATTTTATGGAGACTTTGCCATACTAGTTTTTATAAATGATTTCAACAACTCATCTCTCCCTTTATTTACTTCTACCAATCTAGTGGAAACATTCTAGACATTAAGCTTTCGTATATTTCAAGAACAACCACAATTTAATAATTTTTCCAAAATTTTCGATAGTGGTCCTAACATTGGGTTTTGCTCATTACGAAGGCGATTTCATTACATTGGTTTTCTGAAACTTCAGAAATAATCCCCAACATTGGCTTTCTTTCATTGCGAGAGCAACTCACATTCTTCAGTTTCTGAAAACTTTAGAAACAATCCCAACATTGGTTTTCACTCATTTCGACAGCAACTCAAATTCATCGGTTTCTGAAAACTTTGGAAACAATCCCAAGATTGGTTTTTACTCATTGCAAAAGCAACTCAAATTCATTGGTTTCTGAAAACTCCAGAAACAATCTCAACATTGGCTTTCGCTCATTACAAAAGCAACTTAAATTCATTGGTTTTTGAAAACTTCGAAAACAATCCCAACATTGGCTTTCGCTCATTGCAAAAGCAACTCAATTACATTAACTTCACATCATAATTAAGATTCATCCACATTACTTTCATGCTTAGGATTTATAATTAATTTGAAATTTAGATTTAACTTCATGAGTTGTAAGCGAGATTTTACTTACCTCTTTTTCCAGTCGAGTGAGCTCTACCGATAGAAGATCCTGTTCTTGGTGTTCCCCCTAAACCATACAAATATTTTCCATCAGTACATTCTTTAAAAATTTACATATTCATTCTTTATATAAGAAACATTGCTTTTAGCTTCATATTAAAACTCATTATGTTCAACAATACATGAAAATGCACAAGAACATTGTTTAGTGTTTCTCTCCCCACTAGAATTGTAGAACTCGATTTTATTTGGGGGTTTATTTATTTAGTAAGCTAAGTCACAAACACACAATTTTGATGAAGAGGTTAAAACCCAGTTCTCCCATTTACAAGTTTAAATTTGTCGAAATACCATGACACACAATTTTGTCTTATAATATACAGTCTGACACTTCTCTAGTGTTTTATCCATCTAGAGTTATATAACTCCACATGGAGTAAGATTTGTTTCTTGTAAACGTTAACACCATGGACCACATTTTTTATGAATACATCTACCCCAAATTTTTCAGTTGTAAACCTAAATTTTCAGTTTCAGGTCTAGTGCACATTATGTCCAAATTTTTCCAATCTGACCTGTCTTCAGGTTTCTACCTATATCTAAGGTTCTACAACTCCGATTTGGGTAATTCCAGTCCCATTGAAAATTTAACATCCAATTCCATAACTTTTAAAAAGGGTAATATCTTAAATCTGCCTTTAACTAGATCAATTTTTTGTCACAAGTTAGCTAACAACATTGTCCTGATTTTTGATTTGGTATGCCTAACACACAAACAATCATTTTCATACATTTCTTCCCTTCTTTCTAACATCCTTTGTATACAAAACAAGTTATTTCCTAGAAATGATCATTCTTAATATTTTACGCATTCAAAATTAAACTTCACAAGAGCATGCACCACATAAATTTGTTCACATGTTCAAGTTTCAACACATCATGGCCTTTTGTATGATCCTACACTTGTTTATTTAACATGCATACACAATTCAACATGAAAAAAATGCCCCCCTTCATCTTCATCATGTCTGGCCGACGGCTTCAAGCCTTCCATGACTCATTTTGTTCTTCAATATCTTCTAACATTATCAAGCCTTCTTCTCCTCCCTTTTTTACACTCTATTCTCACTTCTATCCACCGTAGAAAAATTCTTCATGAACCCTAATCTAAGAGTTAATATTTTGTATAACACTCATCCAATATCTTAAAAATTGGTCTAAGAAGGTTTTGGGTTTGTCCTAGCTGTATTTTCTGCTCCTCAAAACCTCTTCTCCCTCAAATCTTTTGGCCTCTCTTCACCTCCCTTCTGCTGCCACTAGCCTCCCCTTTTTTTCTCCCTCAATTTGTTTTGTTTTTGGTGTTTAAATCTTCACTTAAACCTCTCATTTTCTCTCATGTGTTTGCTTGCATGTGATTTCTCCACTTTTTCTTTGAGAAGTGGCGCTGAAGAGAAGAGTGTCTCTTCCTTTTTCTTCCTCTTATTCTACTATCAACCCTCCTTTTCATCCTGGGGCTAATGGGTTTTTCCCCTTTTTTTTTGTCCCTCACTTGCTCATGCCTTTTCGATTTAGTCCTCTCATCTTTTATCTTTCTCATATTAGGCCCTAATTTCTCCTTACTCACTTATGTATGTTTCATGGTTTGTGCTAAGCTTTGTATTTTTACTAATAGGTTTCTTTTTTATTTATTTGATTTCATGCATTCATTTTCTAGGGGCTTATACTAATGGTCTACGAGAGTCTGGGTAAAGGAGTTTGTGCATGAGAAAGATACATCACCCCTAGTGGACCCTACCGATGGTAAACTGCATTGTTGATTGATTGTTTTTTTCTAAAGTCGTATTTCTATTTGTTGGTTTGTTTAAGGTTCAAGAAAATTCCCTTTCAGTAAGGAAATACTTATCTTATCAAGCTAAAAACCTAATCATTCTAAAGTTAAAATTTATGATAAATCACATCCCAAATTTTTTTTAAAAAAAATGATATACTATTGGTATCCATGTTGGATAATCGGGATGATTGAATGAGATTAGCATTAATTAATAATGATAACAATAATTGCTTTTTTAAAGTAGTTATTGATAAGCTAAATTAAAAATAATGACTTGTCAATTATAATTGCAATTAATGTTTAAAAATCATAAACAAATTGACCATAGTCAGGAAAGAACAATCATTCATGGAAGGATGCCAAAAGTACAAGAGTTTCCAAACCATGATACGCATTGTTGATTGATGTTGTATATAGATCAAAGAAAATAATGCAGTGTAAGGTCGCACAAAGATATGAAGTAAAATGTTAAGGACAGACTTAGTAGGAAGTTATTAATGAGAATCTACCTATTTAAATTGTTAATACGATTAAAAGTATATGTCCATTGTCCAATTATATTATAAGAAATTGTTTATACACTTACATTGAATTTGGTTTGTAACAGGGACATCTCATAGCCATGGTGCTTCAAAACTGTCTTAAGTATTTTGTGATAAATTATGTAATAGTATAAATAGGCGACCTGCATTTTATAATAACTATGTAATAGCTACGAATCGTCATTTTGCATTTTTGTAAAAATTTATGATGATGACTTTCAAAGTCGTGGACGTGGATTATGGCGTGTATGAACACTTCATGTTATTAATACAATGAGAATGTGTCTCCTTTTGTAATGCTATTTTATATGTATGTGTGATGTATTGAATCATTTAATGATGTTTAATGGTTGAAATGATATATGGTATTACGCAATACATCAATGAAACATGATACTATATAAAACAAATCACCCCATTTCTGGCATGTTATAAATAATCAATATATCATGAATCTATTGAATTTTATGAGACATTAAAAGTACTACTGGGATGTATTGTAAATTTGGACTCATATGCCTTATGCAAGATCTTTTGTTTAACAATTTCATTGTTAGGTACATACATACGTTGTTTCATCATCATCACTTTATCATCTGCAATTCAAAAGTGGGTTTCAATTCTGGAATTCACTATACTTCTCATCTTTGATACCTCATTATCTCATTGTTATGCTTGTAATATATAGTCTTCATACGTTGGTTGTACCTTTAACTCTGCTATTAATACCCCTTCAGAATTCATGTTCAACCGAGCCCCCAATCTCCTCACCTTTGTTCGTGTTCATTCCTCTCATATTGGTGTTTTGCTCAGAGTCACTTATGTTTTGCGACTAAGAGCATCAGCTACCACGTTCACTTTTCTGGGATGGTGTTCTATAGTATAATCATAGTCTTTTATGGGTTTTATCCATCTCCTTTTCCACATATTCAACTCTTTTTGCAACATTAGATAATTCAAACTTTTATGGTCTATGAAGATTTGGACCCGGGATCCATATAATTTAATGAATCAGTACTCCCAGGAATTTACTAGTTCAACTTTTTTTTTGCAGGGTTTTACACGTTTATACAAGAATGATGGTCATATATCAGCCTGGGGTATAGCTAATCCATATCCAACATACATCATCATGCATAATCATATATCCATATGCATTTATGAATTATGGAATGTGCATGAACATACTTGAAATATAGGTCCCTCTATCAGAGTCTATAATACTAGGCTTCGCAAAAGAATGAAGAACGAAGAGAGGGCTCAGCTTGAGGCCCACTACCAAAAAGAGCTAGAAGATGTTAAGAATAACATAACTCAGATGGCTAGCTTACTCGAGCAACTCATGCGAGTGTAGTCTAGGGAAGGGACATTAAGTCAGCAGTCAACCATATTACCGCCTCCAACAGCTCTGGTTATCCTCGACTCATAAAACTTTGAGCAAATCCCGCTACTGGACCATAAAGAACAACGAGCATCCCAATTATGATTACATCTGCTCAAATGTCGGCCATAATAAATCTAACAATAGAGGGATTTCACGAGGTTAAATCATCTTATCGTCCCAAACAAGATAAGTGGGTCGCCTGTGAGGAAAGATTGAGGGTTATTAAGGGATTTGTCGTCTATGACCCGGTTAGAGTAGCTGAGATATGTTTGGTACCAAATGTAGTGGTGTCCAAGAAGTTTAAGGTGACAGAATTTTTCAAATACACGGTACTAGAATGCCTTAAGACACACTTGAGGTTATACTACAACAAAATGATAGAAGTCATACACAACAAGAAGTTGCCCATCCATTTCTTCCAAAACAGCTTAACTGGTTCTGTGTTAAGCTAGTACATGACCTTGGATAGCACAAAGGTCAAGAAATGGAGTGATCTTACTAATCATGCTTCTAGTAGTGGAGAAGTAAATGTTATAGAGTTTAGAAGAAAGAAAGAAGGTTTTAAAGGTAACCATGGATAAGTGTTTACCAATAAAAAATGAATCAGGTTCAAGAAACAATGACAGGTTTTGTAGGTTCCACTGAGAAAGGGGATATAACATCAATAAATATGAAAAGTTTAACTAAAAGGTGATATAAATGATGATTTGTGGTTTGTTACAAATAGAGGAGGAAAAGGATGATGTCTTAGGCATGATAAGTTTTCAAAAGAAGAAAGCAGAGATGTGTAGGCTTCAACACACCGAGAGCGGTCCGTCGAAGCTCATCTTGATAAGGCATGTCATTACCTACAATGGGAACTATAATGCATTGCCTTACAATTACAAAATTCTCCCAATATTAAGGGTCTTGCTCCTGTGTTTCAGACCGAGATTGATGGACTAACTCAAAGTGGCAGATGTTTTATGCTTGAAAAACTAGAAAGACAACAAAAAGCCAAAAGCCAAAGAGGTTGTAGATGTCATCAAAGATATGGAAATAAACAAACCTATGAATGAGGAGGAAGTCGGTGAATTCCTAAAGCTGATGAAGCACAATGAGTATAGCGTGGTAGAGCAGCTGAAGAAAACCACTTTCAAACAAATGAATGTAGAGCTACAGACTTTTAAAATGAGCAAGGATAGATCCAAACAAAAGATATGCTTCTCCTCTATCAAGATCAGGTGGTCTCTGATGATGTGTACATCAGAGTTGCTCCAACAAAGCCTTGAAAATACGTAACTTGGTCGTTGATGATTATGATACACATTTTGCAAAATCACTAATCTTATTTGTGTGTCCACATTTCAATCTTTCTTAGTGGGTTCTTATCAAAGGTTAGTCAAGTTTCTCTCAAGATCAAAAGGCTAGAAACTAGCTCTTTGATCTCCAAGTTTGGAAAACCACCAAAACCTCCAAAAACCAAATTTGTTGTAAAACCACCATTGTAAAACCAGCATAAGTACAGAGCTCACAACTATAAAACATAATCCAAAACCCTCTCATTTTGATGAAAGGGCTAAGCTTTGATCAATCTATGTTTGAATCCATCGAAAACCCTAGCAAGACACTATAAATACCCCCTTAGAAAATCAGAGAAAAAAGGAGAAAAAGATGGAGAAAATATTGATAAAGGAACTCTATGTGTGAAGATTTAAGAGCCTAGCACACGAATTTCTTAAGTTTTGAAAGGGCAACAAGCTTGTGGAAGCAAGATTTGACAAAGAAAAGCAAAGAGGGTAGTAGCTACTCTAAGAGCTTGCAGGTATTGTTTTCTAATCTAAAAATGGAGTCCATGTGGCCTGCTAAAGTTTGGAATGCTTGGCAAATAGTGTTATAGTTGCCCTTTTTGTTAATATTATAGTCTGATTCTTTTTTTAAAAAGCTCTTTTGGATGTTTTAGATGTAGTAAAGTCTTCTATTTAAATTGTTTCTTCTTGATAAAATAATGTTGTTTTAGTTTAACTTAAGCAATGTGGTTGAAGCAATGATGTTCATCCTGGATTTTCTTAGTCTGTTCATGACCAAAATGAGTTTAGAAAACTAATTTTGAATCCATATTTAATGAACATGTAAACTATTTTAAGTTGATAGTTTTTGGATTTGGTATCTCTTGCATGATTTTGATGATTTGATGTTGTTTATTAGTTCTTTTAATTCAAACATTCTTAGTTATGGTAATGTGGTTTATTGGAACTAAGAAAACATGTTTTAGAGGCATAAAAGACCATTTTCCAGGTTTGGCAGCTTGATCTTAATTTCTGGGTTTGCTGAGTAGTGTTCTTCGTGTTCTTGGAAAAAAACATTGTCTCAGCCCTATAATTTGGACTAGCTTTGGTTCAATTCTTTAAATAGAACCCTTCGGGCAACTTGATTAGTCAATAATCTAGGGTTTATTTGCATCAATAACATATTTTCAGTAGGTTTTAATCATAAGGTTTTAGTTTTGAACCGAAACCTATTTTGACAAAATCGTGGTTTTTGAGTGATAATTGAAATGCATGAATGCTAGATTATTGATCCTTGCATGATTTCTAACATGTTTGTGTCCTTCGTTTGTCCATATCTGGTCTGATTTGAAATCCATGTTGTTGGGTTTATGTTGAATGTTCTTCGGAGTTCTTCATGTTCTTCGTTTTTCTAGGTTTTGATTTGTTTTGATAAAGAGTTTTTTTTACATTTTTAGAATTTACAATAAGTTTGTAAAATTCCTTAGGGATTTGAACAATATTTCAATAACCTTAAAAATTTTAATTCCTGAAAATTAATGGTCAACATTATGATATAAATGTTGGACCTACAAGAAGGCTGGTATTTAAGAACCAAAAGTTGACTAGAAATTTTTCAAAATTATTTTGGATACTAACCAATTTTAATTCGGAGTATTTTTCATCATAATATATGGGTTGTGAAAAACATTTTCACCTCCCAGGATAGATGAACCTTTGTCAGGGCACCTACATGAATTCTTCCTATAAGAATTTATTTAAGCATACGAGCACATAATAAATTCGAAATGTCAGATTAATTCATGAGTGTAAATCTTTGTTCTGAGTCATAGACAGACCACTGGTTAGGAACTCATCAATACTTTTAAACCACATTCAAACCACATAATATAACTTATCTCAGGTAAGATGCGTTGGGGGTGCTAATACAATCTTTAACAACAATCAATCACTTACCCTGAAATTTCAAATAAGATCAGTACACTCTGGTCTCCTAATGACCCTAAACTAAACAACCAGGTGGCGACTCCTTGACATCCTTCCACGTCGTGCGCGCTACGTGCGACATTGATAAAGAATATAGTGGTGGTGGTGTGGTCGATAGTGGTGTGGTTGTGGAGTGGTAATAGTGATATTGGTGCTACTAGTGATAATTGTTGTGGTTAAGTGATGATGTATTTTGAGTTAATAGGTTAATTGTAATTCATTTTTAATAAATAATTGAATTTGTGTTTAATAGTATGTTTCAATTTTTTAATTGTGTTCATTGTTTCCTTATATGTATTTGGATGGCTCAACTACTGAGGATAATAGATTGAGCATTAATATGATCCAAATAAGGTCAGATTCAAATTTTGGCATAAAATTTTCTATTGTCTAGTTTTACACTATCAATTATAACTTTCAACTCGATTGTTGGATCGGGCTGAGATCTTTACAAGAGTTTCTAGACATGTTATACATTGGGTTAAAAATTAGGTCATTCAGTTTTTGTTAAGGGGTTATTTTAGAGGGTCGAATTTGCTAGACAAATCTTGTCAAATTTATCTGGAACTTCGTCTACTTTTTGGACTATATCTAAAGCTACAGAAGGAATTCTGCTAAGATTCTGATTAGGTTGGAAAATAGACATTTGTACCTTTCCAATGATATGTGATAGGCTTGCTAATTCATTCGAACAAGAGAGAACGATGTGTTTGAAGTCAAGACTGAAATCTGTTAATATTGTGTGAAAATTGAAGTAACATTGTTTCCTTGTGTATTATAGATTCCAGTCAATATAAGGATTCCTTAATGCGCTTGGAAACATGTATGGTAGATATTGGCTTACCTCTTCTACAAGGATTTCATGTCAAACAAGGAGATATTTATGACAAAAACTATTATCCATAGTTTGCAAGAATTCCATATCCATTATGGAATGCATGTGGTGGTAAAGATGCTTGAGATTCTTTTTTTATTATTTTCCTTATTTTATAGGACTTGCTTATTCAAAAAGGAAATTATGGGAGGCTATTTAAATAAGATATTTCAGTCATTTTTCCTTTTTTTTATAATAGTTGGAAAAAAAAAGAAACTTTAGCATTAAAAACATCTTTCAAGCAAGGAAAAATGATTAATGAACGGCACAAGGGGATACTCATTCTTCTACAAGTTTCAGATTTGGCTACAAGGGATCCAATACAAAGAGATAGGTTTTGGGGTTTGTTTTGATAACTTATATTAATCTGAATATTTCTTAAGGTTTTTTTATTGTTTTAATTAATATTTAGGATAATTATATTTTAGTTTTAACAATTTTATTTTTGTTGGGTTTATTTTGGCCTAAAATCAATGTTTAAGCTTGTTTTAGGCATTAGGCTTGTGTTTAACTGAGTTTGAGTTAAGGACCATTGGTTTGCAGCCCAATATAGGACTACTATGGTTATTATTCTAGAACTATATTATGTTTTATTTTGCTACGATTTTGGGCAATTTTTAGACATTAAAGAAATTCAGTTTTGCTTGAGCAAACTTCTTCTTTTTTGCAGGGACAAAGAGTAAATCCGACTTATCAAGGTATAACTAACCTTGTAGCGTCGTCATTCACAATCATCCAATACCTTTGATTCTTAATTACAAATTAACTCTAGGTAAAGGTTCAACCAAACCTGATTATTCAGCGTTTTTTGGGAAGTTATCATCTTCATTGTTGGTTCTGTGATCACATGATCATGAGGTTTGCATCAAGCATTCCTTCTTTGATGGAGCCCATTTCAAGCAAACGGATAGTAGAATGGAAGGGCGACATCTCTATGTAACTTTTATATCTCATGATGTTATTTGTTTTTATTGAGTTACTTCAATGTATCGCTTCATTTCCACTTCTTTAAAACATAAATATTTGTGTATAAGATTATGTCTATTTTATTATTGTGCATTATTTATATGAATTTTCTACTTGAATCTTCCAAACATAAAAACTCATAGGTTTGCGTAATCTATTTAGCATTATTTAGATGAAAAGTTCCTTATAGATCTTAAATCTTTGTCGATTTTTTTAATTTTTAAAGTTGTTTTTTTTTGTTGTAGTTATAGGTTTATTGAGAGAAATTTTTAGCTTAAGAATCGTAACGAACAAAACAAAACAAAAACAAAAATGAAAATGATGAATGAAATATTTTATCAGTATTTTACAATATCGACGGGAGAGAAAACTTCAATGAAAAAGTTTTCAAAGATGGTATTCTGTTGGGATAGAAAAATACCGACAGAATATTCACTATATGCCAGTAGAATATTCCATCATTTTTTAATTGTAATGGAGGGACCAAATTGTATTTTTTACATTTCCATCATGGATGTACTATAACGATCTACAGTTCATTTATAGATGTGACTGTAGTAAATAAACAGTGAAGGGTGGTGTTATTTAATTTATTTTGTATTCGTATTTGTAATGTTTCATTCTAAAATAAAAGATTCGTTTCAATTCAAACTTGTATGGAGTTGCAGACTTGCAGTTGCAGCAATAATAAATAACGTGTCTGGCTGTTGCTCCTTCCAATATTGAGTGCTTGCGACCGCATGTACCAACTCCCTTCAACGCTTTTGCTGGCTACGGAATTCACCACAAACCATGTCAACAAGCATCTACCGACATATTTAAATACATGCTCAAGCAGCTCTTCTTTTCTTATACAAGTAGAATAAGCTCCACCAAAACAAGGCAAAGGCAAATTCATTTACAGAACAAAGGAAGAATGCCAAGTTCTGGTGACCGCAAACTTGCTCATGTAGCTCTCCTCCCAAGTGCTGGCATGGGCCATCTCACGCCCTTCCTTAGACTTGCTGCTTCACTCACACTCCAAAATGTCCAAGTCACCTTCATCATCCCACACCCAACAGTCTCACTCTCTGAGTCACAAGCTTTATCTCAGTTATTTGCTTCCTTTCCTCAAATCAAGCACCAGCAGTTTCATCTCCTTCCACTTGACAACCCTTCGGATGACCCTTTTTTCGAACATTTCCAACTCATCAAGAACTCCTCTCGCCTTCTTTCCCCACTTCTGTCTGCACTAAATCCACCCCTTTCTGTTTTTATCACGGACATGAGCTTGGCTTCGACGGTTACTCCCATCACTGAAGCTATTAGCCTTCCTAATTATGTTCTCTTCACATCATCTGCTAAAATGCTGACATTTTTTCTATGTTACCCCACTTTAGCCGACTCAAAAGCTATGGATGAATTAGATGAGATGGATGTCATCAAGATTCGGGGCCTGGAATTGATGCCCAAATCATGGATTCCCCCACCACTTCTGAAAAAAGGCAATAATATCCTAAAGACCAGTTTCATAGAGGATAGTAGAAAAGTCGCAGAATCAAGTGGAATTCTAGTTAACACGTTCGAAAGTTTTGAGCAAGAATCACTCAGAAAGCTAAATGATTGCCAACTACTCCTGGAAAGGCTACCTTCAGTTGTCGCCATTGGACCACTCCCACCATGTGATTTTGAGAAGAGCCAGTTACAGCTAACTTGGCTTGATGATCAACCAGCTGGATCAGTTGTGTATGTTAGCTTTGGTAGTAGGACTGCTTTGTCGAGGGATCAAGTCAGAGAGTTAGGTGAAGGGCTGGTAAGGAGTGGTAGCAGGTTTATCTGGGTGGTGAAGGATAAAAAAGTTGACAGAGAAGATAATGAAGGATTGGAAGGGGTAATTGGAGATGAATTGATGGAGAGGATGAAAGAAAAGGGATTAGTTGTTAGGAATTGGGTAAACCAGGAGGATGTATTAAGCCACCCAGCAGTCGGAGGATTTTTCAGTCATTGTGGTTGGAATTCAGTGATGGAGGCTGCATGGCATGGAGTGAAGATCTTAGCTTGGCCCCAACATGGGGACCAGAAAGTCAACGCAGATATTGTGGAGAGGATTGGACTAGGGACCTGGGTGAAGAGTTGGGGATGGGGTGAGGAGATGATAGTGAATAGAGCAGAAATTGCAGAAAAGATTGGAGAAATTATGGGGAATGAATCATTAAGAATTCAGGCATTGGGCATCAAAGAAGAAGCGAGGAAAACAGTGGGAGTTGGTGGGTGTTCTAACAAAGGATTGTCTGAACTCATCAACATGTGGGGGAAGTTCTGAAGTTACGAGAATATCCTGTATCTATGTTTTGTATCTTGATTTGTCTGTGTCCAGATAAATAAAAACGCAAAATTAAAGAGAAACCAAATCCAACCATGCCACAATCACATCAAAGCTAGAATAATTTCAAGGAAGCATAAACTCCCCCCTTTTGTTTTGGGTTTTCTTTTTCTTTTTTTTCAAACAAAAAAGTTTCAACAGATGAACTTGTCAATTTATTACTGATCAGGGGCTTCAGTTGTCAGCTTTTCCTACAACACTCATAACCAAAACGCATCAAACAAATTACATCTTGAACGAAGCACTTCTCACCTCATCCTAAGAGCGATCCTTCTTCCTGAACCAACCAAAGCTAAAGAATGAAGAAAATGTTACGAGAAACCACCTCCCATTTGCATTTCTACCCAAGAGCTAGTCCAAAGAAATTAAATTCCAACATCAATTAGTCGAAATATATACTTGCAACAAGCTTCACCCTAAAACGAGTGATACTACAACTCATTCTGTGTCACACCTGAGTATTCTAACCAGGACCTAGAATGACTAATCTCTCATCATTTGTTATGATTTTCCCAAAGAAAATAAGATAACTTAATTTGAAGTTCGAAAACATAAAGAAGAACAATGAACAATTAAAATTAATGGTTATCATTGACAAGACTTGTTAAAGTGACTGCATCACAGTATTAAACATGCAGTGCAGTGCAGAATAGCATATTATCCCAGTGTAAAGTGCGACCACTAGCTAGGAGCAGGATTTGCGCAATTTAGATTCGAACTTATTGATAATCTGTACAAACAGATACATCATGGAATCATGTGCAGCCATGCAACATACAGCATCATTGATTCACAAGAAAAATTACAATCAGTGGGATTGGTCTGAATTTTTATAATGATTTTTCATCCTTCTTTTGGAGGATGTCTTATCCTCTCTGTTGTGTCTTTTAATCCTTTTCTCTTCAATAAAATTTACCCTTTTACGCAAAAGGAAACAATTCCATAAAGTATTAAAGATAAACTTCAATAAGCTTTCTTTTGGAGGATGGTCTTACCTTTAGGCCTTGCTCTTTGGGGTCTTGACCGCCTCAGCTCCTGCTACCTTTCCACATCAAGCTCACCTAAAACTGCTGATTCATAAGTCTTATAATTCCCAACGATCCTTTTCTCTGACATCAAGCTCACCTAGCCTCAAGTTGGTTTGGTACAGAAAGGCCAGCCATTGCCTACAAGTAAACATCAAACGCAATTCATCCAAACTAGATCAAACCCACATGCAGAAACCACCAAAGAACCAGCCTCCGCTGCTTCTCATGGTACTTCACCTTCATTCTCCCCATGAACAAAAGCTCTCCACATATATCAAAGTAGTCACACCTAGCAGAATTTTCAACATAAAGTTCATAAAATAAATATCAACATTGAAAAATACATGCTTTACAGAATTCACATGTTATAATGCTAACACTTGTATTAAATTCGTTTTCCACATGTACATATTTATGTTATACTGTTAAAAAATTTCTTAACACTCTAGCATTCCCTATTTTAAGTTGCAGTAATTTAAATCAATTTGGGAAAGAACAGAACTTGTAAATAGAGGAAAGTGGAAGGGAAAGAAACCTTTTGACATCTACTACTCGGTTAACAACGTTTGTAAAGACTGTCCTATAGTCTATATATATACCTTCCCTCTAAGAAAAAATTATTTAATTCCCATTATCACGCTTACAAATTCAGATAAGAGGAGAATATCACCAAACATTCCCAAATTCCTTCACTTCCATCTTCTTATAATTTCTATTCCTTACCCTTTCTTCCAAATTTCCCAAACACAGTTAGAAATCAAACCAAAGTACGCATATGCACACCGATACACATGAATGCACACTAAAACTCGGGGAACCGAAATGGGTACCCAATCTTGACAGACAGTTTTAGTGTGCATTCATGTGTATCTGTCAGTTGTTCGTAGGTCCAACAACTAACTTTTAAATTTACCGCCAAAGGGGTCCCCGTATTTCTCGTTTGTCTGTCAGTTGGAGATGCAAAAACGACGGCGCTTGAGGGGTGCGGAGCATGTTTCAAAACATTGTAAATGGAAAAGGGTAAAACGAGAGGGTTTTTTTTTTTTTTTTCAAGAGTGCTTGGTTTTGTTTTTACTTTCTTAGAGTGAATTAAAGCTTATTTCTAATTATTAATTAAGAATAAAAATACAATTAACTCCGAAAGTAAGCATGGAGGACGTTGTCAACTGTTGAGGAAAAAAAACAGAGAGAAAGTAAATAAAATTAGAGTCCATTTCTTCATTTTGGAAGGAAATATGAAGAGCATCAACAAGTAGATTAAGGGGTACAAGACCAAGACCTTTGAATATGTATTATTATCGAGTGTAGGGCAAGCCACCTAACAGAGCCCTGATAATGGTAATTTTGTTAAGACCGCTGGCTTACATAGGAGATTTCAGGCCACGTTCGGAGTCTACTGTGCACATATATATATTAAACAGAGTTTTCTGTTTTTTTTTACTCACAACATGTCATTTAAGGAAGCAGATAACATACAAGTTATGGAAGTCACGCACAACAGAAAGAACAATGCAAGACAAAAGAACACATTTTCACTCTCTGAATTTGAGAACTCAAAGGCTAACCATGTCTAGTAACATTACACACTAACAAGTAACACGTTCATTTTATGTCAGTAGAGACCAGTATCACTTATTTTATCATCAGTAAAACAAGCTCACCAATAAACTGAAGAGTGAAGCATACCAAATCAAGGACTCAGAAAATAAGGCATGCACGCAATATGAATCTCCCTGGCATGAAAATTTGACAGGCTGCATGACAATTCCTTTCTGAAATCTAAATGACTTGCTCTCTAGTTTGTTGTGGTTAAGTGTTATTAATGGGATATCTCTGTCGTGGAGGACGCCTTGTCCTCTTTCCCCATCCTGTTACCTCAAGTCCCAGTTCTCCACAATCAGGTTGCTGAGTTTGCGGTAGACTCACTGCTGTTACTATTGGAGAGGCAGCAGCTGGGGCTGCACGCTTTCTCCCCCTTCCTGCCTTTCTTTTAGGAGAATTTCTCTGTGACAAACCTGACCGCCAAGTGCCACCGGTTGCTGTGATGAGCCCTTCAATCATCTGAAGATCCTCAGTCACATCATTCCTAGACAAACAGACAAGACCAGGAAGTACATCTCTTCGAAAGTCCTTCCGATGCTTTCCTCTCCTGGCCTGACCTCTCCGAGGACGTCTTGGCAATGATGTTTCATCTTTTATGCTTTCCAAAACCATTGGCTCAAAATTATGCTCTTCTACCACAGTTTCAGTTAAATTTAAGGTCATATACTCAAAAAAATCAACCACATCTGATTTTGGATCTTCACAATCAGTAATATTCTCGTGCACTGAAATGGATCCTACATCATTCTCAATGTAACCTTCATACGAAGAAACTATCTCTGTGAACCACTGTAGTGAGTCATGGCATGGAGCATCGTCTTGAAACTTGCACGCACCAGAAGATGAGATAGAAACTAAAGCCTCAGCTGCAGCCACCAAAAAGCCTCCACGAAAGTCCTTGGATTCATCAGTTATTGACTGAAATGGTTCTTTAAATTTACTCTCTAGAAATTCACCACCAGATATAATGTCTATTTCATTTTCAAGGACAACTGGCGCCTCCAAATCTATCTCAATTGCAATCTCATCCTTGGTTCTTGGAGAACAAATACTCACTTGAGCCTCTCCTTCAGTCACACTCACATTCAAATCAATTGGGTGTCTTAAGCCAGCTCTACAATCAACTGAATGCCTTTCCGCATTTAAAATCTTTGTGTTTTGGGTCTCCACGGATTCAGATTCCATAGGATCCTGATTCAGATCAGTACGAAGTAACCCACCTTTGATAAAGCTAGCATCATTAGTCTCTGAAACACAACAACTAGGCTTCAGGCCAGAGCTGGCAGAAGGCTGATCCTTGGACATGTGCTTTTCAAAAATGGGAACACCAAGAATCTTCCTATTGCTTGAACAGTCACCTCCTATTCTTCTGTCTTTGGCATCATGCGCAGTTGTTGCTGATGATGAATCCTGGATAAAGTTTTGATTGAGGCCCTTCATTGTTCCAGAATCGCAAGCAAAAAGCTCAGCATATTTTCTTTGCAAGGAATCCAAATTCACCTTTTGAGAGTCGGGCATTTCAACAGAAGAATTTCCTTCACAAGGTGAAATAGCTCTCAGCCAAGATAACCCTCCTAGTGGAATTTCTTCCTTCCTTTGAATACCAATGGAAATAAGATTTGAATCAGAAATTGCTTCATTTGGGCAACCTTTTGGAAGTACTGCATTGAGGTTTACTTCCTCTGCAGATTTTATATTATCCAGCCAGCCTGAACCCCTTGGGTTATTTGGAGGCCTATGCTGAGGAGCTAGTTCAGAAGCTGAATAACTAGCACTGTGACCATTTGAGTGACCAGCTGATGCATGGTAAACTCGTTTTTCCTTGGACTGCAACTGAGAAACAAAGCAGAGGTCATTTTTATAGGATAATTCAACTCCAGGACCTGGAACAAAATCCACTTTTTCATTAACAATCGACCAATCTGTAGAAACTTCACGGCAATGAATCAATGTTGCTGAACTCTTATTTGATTCAGGAAAGGTATTAAAGCAAGGGTTTCCCTGAACATATATTGCATTCCGTCTTGAGCTAGCTGGAGGCTTCTTCCAAGATGAAATGGAGGATGACTCGGAATTGACTACATTAGATGGAGGAGCAGGTGGCTGCAGAAGTGTATCTGAAAACATAACAGATGCATCATGATTTCTATCAGAGATTTCTACACCAAAAATTGTCTTCTTTCTCAATTGTTCTGGTTTATTCTGATCAGGCTCATGGGCTTTCGTGCAGCCAACATGCAATGATTCACTTTGTGTAGGCAAATATTCTCCATAAAAAGTTCTATTGAAAGTTCTGGTGCTTATATGGCCTGAAAAAAAGATCAAACCATCAGTTGAAACTGAATTAGTACTATACAGCAACAAGCTTATTGCGAGAATTTTCAATTGTGCCTCTTATATTCTGAACCACCTAAAGGAAAAGAAAAATTAATGTTGAAGATTTTAAGCTTCAGTCACAAAGAAGAATATGATGTAATCTTAGAAAGTAAATAACTTTAAAATACCATAATGTTAACTCAGTATCTGTGAACAAATAAGCACAAACACCTTCACATGCAAGCACATTCAAGTGTACAAAATATGCAGTCTTCTTTTGCCTTTGTTATAAGAAAGTAAAAGACATTCCTTAAAATGCGTACGGAATCAATAACAATGAGAAGTTTCTTATACATTTCTCAGAACTTTCAGAACAGGGACTCATAGGTTTCTGAAAATTCATGTAAATCTCGGAAGAGCCATTGCCTTAGAAGTACTTTGATGCTTTTGGATGTCTAATAACAAAATGGTTATGCCCAGAAAATCAGTAACTCTTTTTCCTTCCAACTTATTATTTTTAATAATTCATTTCCAAAAAAAATTCCACAGATTAACTGATTTGCTATATTTAAGAATTTCAAAAGAATTGAGTTGCATTGGATTTAAAGTAAGAAAATCAATTCACCCATTTATCAACAAAAGATGATAAACACGCTACAAAAAATAGTGAAGCAATGATTTTGAATAAAAAAACATAGCTACTCGGCTACTTGTAAAGTAGTGACCGATACAAATTTGCACATCCAAAAAAAACAATATCATTGGCTGATATCAACCAAAAAAAACACTCTAAAGTGGCTTGCTTAACAAGTCCTTACCAGGGTTGAAGTTAAGAGGTGGTCGGCCTTTATTTCCCCATTCTTTATCTAAATGCTGATTACATTGGCTGATTCCCTCATCCTTTTCTTTATGTCTTTGAGAAACTTCCTTGGCCAAACATTGGAAGCCTGGGGATGAATTTGCAGATAAATCCCGCCCCTGTATCTCCTCTTTAGAATAGGTAGCCTTGCCTAGAGTATCAAAAGAAATTGTACCATGTGCTTCCTCAACCTTGAAAGGTTCATTCAAATCTGTAAAACCTGGGGTCCTCCTTAAGTGTGTAATGGAACTAAAAGCATCACCATTGCAGCCAGAGCACACACTACTTGGGGTGGACATATTGCAATTTTTCTCATAAGTAACGTTACAATTCCAATTTGGAGGGTGAGTTTCCACCCCTGACCCTACAAATGCCCCGCGTGCGTCATCTTCATCATTTATGTATTTGTCACCAGGCAGTTCAAGGTCAAATAATCTCCTCTGAAGCTTCTTGTGCTTGTATTCATCCTTAAGCCTGGAACCATCGTGTGTTGAGCCACATCCGGATTGCATGTTCTGCACATTAATGGAACCAAAATGTGATTGGACACTATCAGCACCTGAGGCAGATGGTATATGACAATTCATAGCCCCTAAACTGGGATTGTGACACCTCCTTCGGTCTCCTTCATGTGGAAAGGCAAAAGGATTTGATTGCAATGTTCCCACATGATCAAGGCATATGACTGATTGTTTGCTCCGGACTTCATTCATTATGTCCATTTGTATTTTGTGAAGCCGGTGCAGTTCATGGACCTGCATAATCAAATTTCCATAAACATAAACATAATTTTATGCTCAATCGAATTTCAATTATTTATGCAAAATAAGGGCATTTTTACACTATATTTCATGAACTCGGTCAGAAAGTGTAAAAATCCAATTTTATAGCTCAACAATATAAAGAGGAGATAAAACATACCTGATGTTTGAATGTGTTTTCATGCCTCAGTATGGTTTGCCTCAAGTGTTCCTTGTCATATCCAGAGTATCTATCTATTTCTGGCTTTGCAGCAAGCATGTCATGGTACTGCCCAAAGGCCTTGTTTTCATGATGTGAAGGCCATCTAACATCCCCACTACTGTCATCCAGATCCCTTGTAGAATGATAACCCGGTATATACATCTTATACAGAAATTCAGTTCCCATTTCTGCAAACACCTGAAACAACTTAATAAAAACTCCAAATAAACCTACCAACCCTGATATGAAGGATATCTCTTTTTCTTCTATCACAAATGAAAAAGATTTACTAGCCCACACTATATATTTTTGTTACAGGAAAGAAGCTGCAGGATGAGGATCATGGCCATGATTCTGACAAATAAAACTCATTGCATATTGTAACATGTATATTGTATGGTTGCATTGAAAAAAGAATTTGTTGCAGCACATAAATCCTCATTCATCAATCCTGATACATAGAAAGAACCACCACCATGTTATACAAGCTGCATTATCATATTATTTCCTCGTACACGAATGTCATGCTCAGTTTCGCTGGTGAAATTGAATTCCAATCAACATTGTAGTAAATATTCCACATAAGGAAAAGACCCCTTCATCGCTCAATCTAGAAACGAACTAGCACGTTATGAATAAATCTTGACAAATCTGGTCCATAAATAAAGTCAATGAAAAACAATTTATCTCCATATATAATACATTATGGAGAGAGATTATATTCCATAGTCAAACAAAAATAAAGATGCACTCCTAATATGTTTGCAAGAAGCATGAAGGCAACAGCTTAGAAGGCCACGGAGATACCTGTCCGTCGAGAGCTTCTCCCTAGTTGCAAGTGTTCCGAGCCAGATATTATGCTGAGTGTCTTTAAGTGAGCCGGTCTATTGTACAGTAGTTGTAAGAGTCATATCCAATGTACCAATGGGTCTTGCATGCTGAGTGTCTTCAAGTCCAATCTATTGTACAGTAGTTGTAAGAGTCACAGCCAATGTTCCAAATGTGTTTTGCATGCTGAGTGTCTTTAAGTGAGCTGATCCATTAGAGCCTGCCATAATTTATGTTACAGTAGGGCGAAATAGGCCAGCCAATGTACTGAAAGAAGTTTAGAAAATAAATTAGAAACAGCACCAAAAGTAATTCATTTATCCCTGTTGTTGAGGAAATGCATTTTCCAAGCTTTAAAGAAACACTGTGTTGATACAAAAGGCAATACAAGTGTATTTAGTAAGGAAGGGAGATAAGGAAAGTCTTATCTAAACAAAACATGAGAACTGTGAAAGTTTCAATTGACATTCGACACCCATTTCGAAGGTAAACTGACTGTAATGCTTCATAGCTATACATGACCATATAATGGCTAATAAATGGAACAGAGAACCCTTACCACTACAAAATACGCTAATAAATCTCTTAATACTATTGCAATTAATGTTATTAACTTCAACGATCAACAAATACTGATGGCACTGGAAACTCTTGCCAATTCTTACTTGAAATTCCAGTAGACCAGCATTCCTGCATTATTGATAATCTGAACTCCAGTTTTCTTTAAGATCTTCCAAACAGAAGCCTGTGATTCCAGCTGTGATAATCAAGGAAAGAAAAGCAATCGGTTATATTCCTCCACTAACAAATAAGAAAAGAATAAGGGAAGATAATGAGAGACCGACATGACAACAGCCATGCACACATGTTTAAATAACTGGAAGTTGACCGTGATTAGTATATGGATTAAGGTTAAAGCATAAAAGAGAGACCAACAAACAGCCAAATCAATCATCCATTAAAACAACAAACAAGAACATTTACCTTATATATGGCAGCATCCGCCAGCACCCCATAACAAAACTTGAGCTCAAATTCAAAGAAAACCCTTGAAACTCAACTGCAACTATATCAAAAATTCCCAGTTGAAGCAAAATACAAAAGGAGGTAGGTGCCTTTGTAATGTCATTGAAAAATCTTAAATCACAATCAATAGAAAAAAGAATAATGAATTATTATATATACTAGACAGAAGCTCAAATCTGCTAGGGCTAGTTAGATAGAAAGATCCCCACAATCCCAGATAAGAATGAGAGAGAGATCTTCCTTTTTCTTCTTTTTCTCCCTTTCTCAAAGAAACAACGACTTCGAATTTGTCAACCTTATGGTCTCACATTATTATTGTAATATACTTCTGTTTCAGTGTTTTTTTATTTTCTTATTACTATTTATTTATTTTTATTGATAATATCTTAGATACGGGGGGGCGGGGCATTTGTTTTCTCTTTTACTAGATCCTCTCTACCTTTCATGCTTTCTGGGTACACGTAAGTAAATACATTATTATTATTATTAACAAAAACTCAAAATTACGTGGCTAAATCCCTTTCACAAAACACTATTTACGTGTTTTTTTCTTAATTTAACTTCTTAATGTATTATTTTAAAAATTATAATTTATAATTTTTTTTATTTTTTTATTGAGTTATATATCAAAACCATATCTCATATATTTAACTCTTTTTTTATAATTTTAACTTTTTATTTTTTTTACAATTTTCTATGAATTTATCTTAATTTCATATTTTAGATTGGTCATCTAACAAGTTGACTCGAATTATTTTTTTAGGCTGTTTTTTCTAATTGTTTTTTGTTTAATTTTATCTTTTAATATTAGACTATTACAAAATTAAACTTCATGATTTTTTAAATTTTCTTTCTTCAGGGTTGTCATAATCTCATAACCTATATCGAGGGTTTATCAAGTTGATTCGGGTTAACTATTTATTTTTTGTCATTTTTAATTGAATTTTTTTTAATTTCACCCTCCAACAACTTTTTTTTTAGTTTTTTTTTAAATTATTTTTTAATAATATGTTGTTTGAGAAATGAAGCTTTATATTTTTTATATTTTTTTATAATATTATTTTAATCTTATAATTTAGATTACGAGAGTGTAACAAGTTAATTCAAAATGGCTGAATTATTTTTAATTTATTGCTCCCTCTTGGAAATGGAGCGTGGTTTCATCGCTAGAAGTTCAAAGTCATTTTGTATTTTAAACTCGGAGGTCTGTAAGCAGAAGGAAGAAGCAAGGAAGCACGGGAATCTGAGAAGAACCTCAATTCATAGTTGGTTCTTCAATGATAATGAGCCGTCCTGCTCATTAAATGTTATTTATTTTATTTTAAATTAATATATTTTAGTATATTTAAATATTTTAATGTGGTGATGTTAAAAATAATTTTTTAAAAATAAAAAATATTATTTTAATATATTTTTAAATAAAATACATTTTAAAAAACAATTACAACCTTATTTTTTAATACTCAAGTAGGTTACGGAAGAGAGTTGTTTAATCGCTATTGGCTCATCAAGCATTCCTCATGGTCGGCTAGCGACTATTCAATTGTTTAATTTTATATATTATAATTTTCTTAATATTTTAAAAAAGAGTTTTAATAAAACTCGTGGAAAAATAAGCAATTTAGCATTTGTTAATGAGGAGATTTTAGAATGGGGAGGCTGCTTGTTTTACCTAACATATTTCTTTCCTTTTCTCGAATTTTCTTAGGAAGATAAAGATTAGCAGCAAATTTCATCATCGAGTCTTGTTACTAAATTCTTAAATAAATATTGTATTTATATATGACCATATATATATATATATATATATATGAATCTGAAAAATAATAATGTTATATCCTATTCACGCACACATATTTATATACAAAAATAAAAATTATATATTTCAGTTATCTAGTATCAAAATCATCTCAATCAGAAAACTTAGATGTTCCACTCAATGTTTCAAGCAAACCATCCTTTTCTGTATAGTTTTAAAACTCAACCCGGTGAGTCTCTCCGAGACCCGGCCGACCCGGGACCGGGTTGAAGAAAAAACAGGGGAAGGAAAAACCCAGTGTGACCCGGCGGGTTGACCCGGTCAAAAATCCAGTTGCAATCCGTTGATTTTTTTTTATTAAAACGACGTCATTTTGATTTTTTTAAAAAAAATATTAACCCAGGCGACCCGGTCAAAACCCGGAACCCGGGCCTTAGACCAGACCAGGTCTAAAAACTATGTTTTTCTACTTCTCCTCATTTATTTATTCATTGTTTTTCTAAGTTTTTTTTGCTCAAAAAAGTTAAATTATTTTTTTTTAACTTTTTTTTCTCTCTATATTTAATATATTTATCACTTTATATTTATTCTATTTATCACTTTACACTTGATCTATTTATCATTCTTTTTTTTATTCTTATCCTTATTCATTTATTATTTAGTAATTTTTAAAAACAATTTTTTTTTAACTTTACACTTTACCTATTTATCACTTT
>Ga0307517_10003049_pt1 | contig 26477 bp, 26 predicted proteins | sample 23_EM_MG_FD_194515 | JGI IMG/M metagenome (GOLD analysis project Ga0307517, IMG submission 194515) | Populus trichocarpa ectomycorrhiza microbial communities from riparian zone in the Pacific Northwest, United States - 23_EM | ecosystem: Host-associated > Plants > Roots > Unclassified | place... | reverse complement strand
CCTTAAAGTTACTTAATTCTTCTAATTTTGGCCAAATTGACTTGCCAACTTACTTAATTTCAATTAAGCCTTTTTTTTTCGGCCTATTTTTTTTAATTTTCAAATCTCTTGTCCATTTGTGGCCTTAATATACATTTATTATTATTATTATTATTATTATATAAATGAAATCTTGGGTGACCTAAAATTAGGATATGACAAATATGTTCAACATTGAAACCAAGATGAAACTCTCTATATGATCTAGGTTATAATAAAATCTAATAGATTTTAATAAAAATATTATTTATATAAATTAAATACAAAAAATTTACTAACTTTTTTGCTTCTCATGTCAAATGGTATGAGGCGAAACATTTCACTTTAAATCTCACTCATGTCCATGAGTTCTACTAGGATGCATTGGAAGCACAATAGCCTCACCAGGTATGAGTTATAAATTTATTTAATTTTTTCATTTGGGCGTTAATTTTTTAGTTTTGCTTTATTTTCTAATATATACTTTTCATGAATCAATAGGTTATATGGATGTCATATACCGATGATTTGATATTATCAGTTGCATCTGTATGCTGGGAGGGAGACTTGTGGTTAACAAATGTTTCGTTGCATTGTTTTGACATAGTTTAAATGCATTGCCCTGATCAGGTGATGCGGTAGTTTGACCCATATCAGCACATTCCAGATCATGTTAACACCATTGAAGAGTCACATGTTATCAATCATCAAGGCAGACGAGAAAGGAATTGGCTGGTGATTCATGCAGATTATCCAGATCTTTAAGGTGTTAGGAGAGATAAGATATTTATGGAGTGAAAACCAACAATTGATCTAGATATCTAAATGAGATGATATTTTCCAATAATGCGCCAATTTATTGCACCTACATGATCACGTATCTCGAGGTGTCACATATTTTGATGCATAACAAGCTTCGATATCCGAAATAGAAACAACTGGTATGAATTTTTTTATATAATATTTATTAAATATTGTTAATGTTATTATAGATGTTAAGTGCTAATTATTGTTTATTGTATTTATTAGATTCATTTATTATTACAGGAGGCTCGGAGAGCAAAATCCACTATCTATAAAGGCGTTGATGAGATGGCACGTGCCCTGAAAACAATACAATCAATTTGTGTCTTGTTTGAATTTAAGAGGTTGAGGAGGCTGAAAGTCTTGAAAAGACCTTAACAGAAAATGAGATCGTTTATCATGAACAGAAGCCTGAAACAGGTTTGCTCATAAACGTTCCTTGCCCATTTACAAGTTGGGGTGATTTTGGTGCTGACCCCTAGATGGGCGTTATAGGCTTATCCTCGTGTTGCATGAGTTTGAGTTTTAAATGTAGTTATGTTATATGCTTTATGTTTTAAGATTTATAAATTTAGTTTAAATTTAATAAAATGTTATGTGAATTTTTATCATGTTTGATTATGAATTGTGAAGTGTGTTTATTTTTTTAATTGTGAAATGTGTTGTGAAGTTTGTTGGAGATGAATTGTAAATTATGTTTGTGTATTGTGATTGTTGATCGATTGATTTTTTGTGGTTGAGAGTTGTAAGTCTGAAAGAAACTATCTTTTTCTAGAGAGTCACAATCCTCTCATACAACTCACGAGTCACAAATATAGCATGCAATTCATGAGTCGCGTATGAGATTATCGACTTGCTAAACTGTATTATTTGTATTATTTTTTTAAATATTTTCTTAACTATGGTAATTTTTACATGTGCTAATGTCAAAAAACAATCTAGTTGGTAGAGATATCTAAGTGCCTATTTGACACTATAATAAAATTTATTTTTCAAAATATTTTTTAAATTGCTTTTAGCCTGAAAAAATATTAAATTAATACCTTTTAATTTTAATTTATTGATATAAAAAATAAAAAAATATTTTTTTAAAAATATTATTTTTATATATTTACAATTAAAAATATTTTTGAAAACATATTATACAGCGTTACAAACATAGTAAAGGACCTGCCGGAGTAGGCCAGCAGTTAAGAATTATGAGTTAGTTATAAACTTTAGTCCCTGTAATTTAATGAAACTAATTGATTAATCCCACTAGTATCAGAATTAAGTAAATAACCCAAATACTATAGATCATTTAGACAGTGGGACCCAATCCTAATAGATCCAATCAACTTCCTCCCGCAATTTCACTTCTCCAAAAAGAACACCAAACATTGTTGTTTTGTTTCCCCTAAAACACCATCAAACAAAACCAAAACGAAAACCAAAAAAATCCCTCCTTTTCAATTAATCATGCTTTCATGCAATCCATAAATCAAAACCCATCTCTAATTCTCCAAATCCTTTTCAATGGCATCTCCTTCTCTTATGGACACCCTTTTTCAACGCAGTTTAGATGACATCATCAAAGGTGTTCGCCAACAACAAAGTAGTACTGAATCCATTTTCATATCCAAAGTTATTGAAGAAATCCGTCGAGAAATCAAATCCACTGACTTGCGAACCAAATCCACTGCCCTTCAAAAACTCACTTACCTGAATTCAATCCACTTTATTGACATGTCATGGGCATCTTTTCATGCTATTGAATGCATTTCTTCTCCTACTTTCTCTCACAAAAAGATTGGTTATCTAGCGATCTCTCAGTCTTTCAATGAATCCACACCCGTTATTTTGTTGATTAGTAATCAACTAAGGAAGGATCTCAAGAGTAGCAATGAGTTTGAGGTGAGTTTAGCTCTTGATTGCTTATCTAGAATTGGAACTGTAGATTTATGTAGAGACCTTACGTCTGAGGTTTTCACTTTGATGTCTAGTTCTAAAGTTTTTGTTAGAAAGAAAGGTATAGGTGTTGTTTTAAGGCTTTTTGAGAAATACCCAGATGCAGTTAGGGTGTGTTTTAAGAAACTTGTTGAGAGTTTAGAGGGTAGTGATTCGCAAATTGTGTCTGCAGTTGTTGGTGTGTTTTGTGAGCTTGCTTCCAAAGACCCCAGATCGTATCTTCCATTGGCACCTGAGTTTTATAGGATTTTGGTTGATTCGAAGAATAATTGGGTGTTGATTAAGGTGTTAAAGATTTTTGCTAAGTTGGCTCCTTTAGAGCCTAGGTTGGCTAAAAGGATGGTTGAACCAATTTGTGATCATATGAGAAAGACCGGGGCGAAGTCTTTGGTGTTTGAGTGTATTAGGACTGTAGTCACTAGCTTCACTGAGTATGAATCTGCGATGAAGCTTGCAGCTGCAAAAATTCGTGAGTTTTTGATGGAGGATGATCCAAATCTTAAGTATCTTGGACTGCATGCCGTATCTATTATGGCGCCAAAGCACTTGTGGGCAGTTTTGGAGAATAAGGATGTGGTGATCCAGTCTTTGAGTGATGAAGATCCTAATATTAAACTCGAGTCTTTGCGTCTAGTTATGGCAATGGCTTCAGAGAGCAATTTAGTGGAAACTTGCAGGGTTTTGGTTAATTATGCACTCAAATCTGACCCTGAGTTCTGCAATGAAATTCTTGGTTCAATTTTATCAACATGCTGCCGGAACGTTTATGATGTTATAATTGACTTTGATTGGTATGTGTCACTTCTTGGGGAAATGTCAAGGATTCCAAATTGCTCGAAGGGGGAAGAAATTGAGAATCAGCTAATTGATATAGGTATGAGAGTCAAGGATGTTAGGCCAGAGCTTGTTCGTGTTGGCCGTGACTTGCTGATTGATCCAGCACTACTTGGCAATCCTTTTCTGCATCGGCTGTTATCTGCTGCTGCTTGGGTGTGTGGGGAATATGTAGAGTTCTCGAGGAACCCAGTTGAACTTATGGAGGCATTGCTACAGCCTCGTACTAGTCTCCTGCCTTCGTCAATAAGAACAGTTTACATGCAGTCTGCTTTTAAAGTCTTAATCTTTTGTATACATTCTTACTTTTTGCAAAAGGAAGAAATGACCTCAGAAGTTTCAGATTTGGCTTCTAAAAGGGAATGCTCAGAAAGTTCTGATTTAGCAACAGGCAAAGCTCTTGTCCAAAGTGATCAGGATGAAGGGTTCAATCCAAGGGAATCAAACCAATCATATGAAGATCCTTCTGTTGTAGATACTGGGGTTGGACAGACATCTACACCCGCATTCATGGAGGAAAAAAGTTTTATGCATGAATCTATTGTTAACCTGTTAAACCTGATGGAATTGGCGTTGGGTCCTTTATCAGGCAGCCTTGATGTTGAAATACAGGAGAGAGCATGGAATGTGCTTGGATTTATTGAGTTGGTACGACAAGAATTTTCTAATCCATTGATTCGAAAGGAAGCAAATTTGGAGAGGGAAAAAGTGATTGCTTCCAGAGTTGTTGAATGGGTGCATGATGCCTTCTCTGAGGAGCTTGGTCCGGTCTCCGTAACTGCCCAGGATAGAGTCCTTGTACCAGATGAACTAGTGCTTAAGGAGAATCTCACTGACTTGGAAGCAATCTGTGGAGGTGTAGAATTACCTTCACCCGGTTCCTTTTCTCTTACAAGTCCATATTATGGAGAAAGTGCTGGTTTTTCCGTCTCTAACCTCCAAGGCGAAGAAGATTCAGAACCATCAACAGAGTCCACTTCCTTGCTTACAGAACACCGAAAGCGGCATGGGTTGTATTATCTCCCTTCAGAAAAGAATAAAATTCTTGCAAATGATTACCCCCCTGCCAATGACCCTAGTTCTGGCATTAACACGAATGATGACACTGAAGATTTAGTTAAGCTTGCAGACCAATCACTAGTCTCCAAGAGAAAGCCAAACCATGCAAAACCTAGGCCTGTGGTGGTGAAGTTGGAAGGAGGAGATGCAGCACCTGTCGTTTCCAAGAAACCAGAGCTGAAGGATGATTTACTTTCTGGCGCCATTCGTGATGTACTTTTAGGTAATGAAGCCAAAGCTGCCTCATCACAAAGTAATCCATCTGATAAGTCATCCAGTAAGAGAAAAGGGAAGGCGAAACATGTTATTCTACCTGATTCTAAAGAAAATCTAGCTGTCGGAGAACAGCCCAATCATGAAAATCCAAGTTCAAGGCGAAGCCAACACCGGGGTCATGGTAAAGAGAAAAGCAAGAAAAGTCGAGGGAAGAAGAATGGGGATGGAAGGGAAGATGATGGGGAGAAAGAAAGAGAGAAGATTAGAGATCACCATGGTAGACACAAAAGTCGACAAAGAGCTGATGCACCTATAAATGTGGTTGCACAAACACCGGATATTCCTGATTACCTTTTATAGCATTAAATGTTCGGATCAGTGCTGCTGTTAGTGACTGCTGAAGAGGAGTTGTTTGACTTCGTCCGCCCCATGTATTCACCCACCTTGAATGCTAAGTTTGGTTTCATTTTTTGGGTGCAGATCAGATATATTCATTTTTTGGTTGGATTTGTTGCTTTTTTAGTTTTTCTTTTTAATTCCGGGATTGCTTTGACATGCAAGACACTGTCAAAATGTAAATTGAAATGTTCAATTTGAGTTTGGCGAGAGAGAGAGAGATTGCTTATATCCCTACAACAGCATTCGGTGTTAGCGTCTCATCTATCATTTACTATTGAATTTTGATTCTGAGCTTTGCAATGAATGGAAATTTATAAATCTGATCGTACTGTGAATACTTGCTGAGTGATCATGAGTAACATTCAAGTCAGGTGAGTGTCTCGGGTTGAGCTTGGCTTGATTTATCTGCTCCCTGCGATTCTTATCTGGGAATACCACTAATTTGTGAGATGAAAACCATGGGCTCGCAGCAACCATTTAGATTTACCAGTCAATGATGGTATGCGCTGAATATTTGACATCTTTAATACTCCTTGCATGATTGTTTCAGTCTGCCATATATGCCTTCAGCATGTTTTGATTGAAGTACCATCTGCTTCAAAATTCGAAGTTCACATGTTTCTGACGCGGAATTGTCTCTTGGATGGCTATTTTAAGGTTTGAAGAAAAAGTTTGCAACTTCACATAAAAAGAATCTTACTTGAGAATTAAAGTTATATATAATTGATCATCTCATTTTATAACTATAACAGAATATACACAAGAAGTATAAATCACAGTGATAAGTCCCAGCAAATATTCAACAATAATTGTTTGTTTCTTTTCTGGTGAGAAAATACCACAAATTTTAGATACTGATTGATTGCCCTTATTGATAATTTTCGGCTGCTTTAAATAAGCAAAACCAGTATAGGAAACCGAAATAAAAGAAAAGCTGGTAACTCACGATTTGAGATTACCCACATAAAAACTGAATGTAACCCGTACGTAACATTAAGCATAACAACTATAACAAACTGAAATAAAAGTGATGAAAAGTTCGCAACTGCAAATGACCTAGTCCTGTAGGTGACCCAGTCCTCCCCAGCATAATCTTTTCATTCTTTACGTGACCATAAATACTCTTCTGCATGCCGTATGCATATAAGTTCTTTTCTGCATGCCTGCATGCCGCATGTATATACTTTTCACGTCCAATCTTCCTGCATGGCACATGCAGTTAACAATTCACGTCCAACTTCAACATATGTATTTGGGATTTGGCTTAAGGGGCCTTGCTGATCGACGTGGCTTATCACTACCTCCCTCATTATGTGGAACCTTGTACCCAAGGTCCACGTCTGGAAACAACTCCAGCAGCTGTTTGGTGGATACCCACGTCGCCTCTTCTACTGGTAGATATTTCCAGTGGACTAAACTCTCTTTGACAATTCGGGCGCCTTGTTTGATCCAGCGATGATCGATAACAGCCTGTGGTGTCAGTATGACTTCCCCATCTTTACTGAATGATGGTATCTCTGTGATGTGTTTGCCATTCTTCGTGTTAGTGTTGTACCGTTTGAGTAGGGAAATATGGAATATCGGATGAATACGCGACTCTGCTGGTAAGTGGAGTTTGTAAGCGACGGGGCCGATTTTTTCTAGAATTTCACAGGGCCCATAGAAGCGGCTAGCAAGTTTCTGGTATTCTCTTTGAAAAACTATTTGCTGGCGATAAGGATGTAGTTTCAAAAGCATTAAATCACCAACCTCAAATGACACATCTTTTTGTTTTTGATTTGCGATTTGTTTCATCCGATTAACTGAGCGTGCAAGGTTGACCTTGAGTTGTTGAAGTAATTCATCTTGGTCCTGTAATTGCTGATCCACTTCATGCACTGAGGATAGTCCTTCATTGTATGATGGAATAGTGGGTGGTAGCCTACCATACAGTGCTTGAAAAGGGGTCATGCCGGTTGAGATGTGGTACGTTGTATTGTACCAGTATTCTGCCCAAGGTAAGTAGAAGCTCCATTTTCATGGCCATTGGTGGACAAAGCATCTAGATATTGTTCAACACATTGATTGACAACTTCCGTTTGGCCATCGGTCTGTGGATGATATGCAGAGCTGAGCTGCAATTTAGTACATGACATCTTGAAGAACTCTTGCCAGAAATGGCTCACAAAAACTGGATCACGGTCGCTGACGATAGACTTTGGCATGCCATGGAGCTTAATAACACCTTCCATAAATTTCTCTGCAACGCTTTTAGCTGTAAAAGGATGTTTTAATGTAAGAAAATGAGCTGATTTACTGAGCCTATCGACGACTACCATGATGGTATCCTTGCCCTGTGAGGTGGGTAACCTCTCAATAAAATCCAATGTGATGTCATCCCATACTTAGCAAGGAATGGGCAGTGGTTGGAGGAGACCTGCGAGCGCCAATGTTTCCAACATTGTTTTCTGGCAGTCCACACAATTCTTGATATATTCTTGGACCGATTTACGCATCCTTGGCTAATAGAATTGTTGTCCCAGTTTTTTATAGGTGCGCAATACACCAGAGTAGCCGTCTATCTTGGTGTCATGCATTTCATGTAGCACCTTTGCACGTAGGGCAGAATCTGCTGGGACGATGACTCGTTCCTTGTAACGAAGTAGGCCATTGTGCCACACATAGTGGCTGTGTAGTCGGTCCATGGCTGCCTGGCTCATGAACTGTATGTATGAATCTGTCTTTACCGCTTACTTAATTTCTTCCCATAAGGTAACCTGAGGAAAAAAAAGATGGTGAAGAACAGGGCTACCTTGTTTACGAGAGAGAGCATCAGTTGCAAAATTTTCACGGCCGGGACGGTATGTAATCTCATGGTCATAGCCTAAGAGCTTGGCTACCCATTTTTGCTGCTCTAGTGTGGTGATACGTTGCTCTAACAAATACTTTAGGCTTCGTTGATCCGTCTGAATATAAAATTTTCTGCTTAGAAGATATGGTTGCTGCAGACATATAGCTTCAATGATGGCCAACATCTCTTAGGCGTAAGTGGACCAAGATTTTTTTGCCACCCCAAGTGCTCAACTCATAAATGCCACTAGTTTGCTTTGCTGAGTCAATACTGCTCCAATACTGTCACCTGATGCATCAGTTTCGATAGTGAAGACGTCTTTGAAGTTGGGCATTGCTAGCGTTGATGTAGTTGTCATGGCTTGTTTAAGCGCAAGGAAAGCAGTTTCAGCTTCCTCATGCCATCCGAATTGGCCCTTTTTAAGGAGATTGTTGAGAGCTCGCGCCACAATGCTATAATTTTTTACAAACTTCCTGTAATATCTTGTCAACTCTAAAAACCCACGTAGCTCAGAAATATTAATGGGTCATGGCCATGCCACCATTGCTGCAATTTTGTTTTCGTCTACCTTCACTCTATGATTGGTGATAATGTGCCCTAGATACTCCAACTCTTGTTGGCCAAAAACACATTTGCTAGTTTTGACAAAGAATTGATGTTGCTTTAATATCGTCAAAGTCTGTTTTACATGCATCAAATGCATGTCCCAAGTAAGACTATAGACTAAGATGTCATCGAAGAAAACTAGTATAAATTTTCTAAGATGAGACCGAAATATAGAGTTCATGATAGCTTGAAATGTAGAGGGTGCATTACACAAGTCAAATGGCATAACCAAGTATTCATAATGTCCGTTATGAGTATGGAAAGTAGTTGTTGGAATATCCATAGGATTAACTCGTACCTGATGATACCCATCTCTAAGATCTAGCTTGGTGAAATATGAAGCACCATAGAGCTCGTCTAACATATCATCAACTGTGGGAATAGGGAAGCGGTCCTTCACGATGGCAGCATTGAGTGCCCGGTAATCTGTGCAAAATTGCCAAGTTCCATCCTTCTTCTTCATCAACAGTACAGGTGATGAAAACGGGCTTGCATTTGGTCGAATAAGTCCGGAGTTTAACATTTCATGGACTTGTTTCTCAATTTCCTCCTTTTGATAGTATGCATAACAGTATGGTCGAACATCAATAGGTTCGGTTCCTTCCTTGAGGGAGATGCAGTGATCTATCACCAGTGGTAGACTTGTCAGTTCCTTTAATAGTTCTGAGAACTCATGCAATATTTTCTTCATGTCAGGATGAATTGTTTTGTTGTGTGGCTCCGCAGCACTGACCTGTAGACATATTGCAAAAATGGCATGATTCTGATGAGCCTCTTTGGTTAATTCATTGATTGATGCAATTTGAATGGCTTCATTGTCCGTTCCTTGTAACCGCCTAATCTGGTTCTTCCAAAGAAATTCCATGGTTAACTGTTTCCAGTTGCAAACCACGGAACCCAGCATTTCCAGCCATTGGATTCCCAAGACTAGATCTAACCCTGTAAGAGGAAGAGAATAAAGAGTTAAAGAGAAATGAGTGCCTTGCAGGTCCACTCCTACTTCTTCAAAACACCCCTGACACCTCAATTTCTCGCCATTCGCTACCTCCACCGTGAAAGTTGTGGTTGGCACCACTGGTAATCGCATCTCGTTGGCCAATCTTTCGTTAATGAAGTTGTGAGTTGATCCACTGTTGATGAGTGCGATGACATGTGGGAATCAATCCTGGCAGCTATGCGCATAGTCTTGGGCGCAGTGCATCCTGTCAACGCATGTAGTGTGATTTCTGGTTCAGTGGTTGCCTCATAATTTTCTTGAACTGGTTGTTCTTCACTATCATTATCACATAAAAGAGTGTTGCTGCCATTGTAACCTTCCAACATAAGTATTCGTGGCTCCCAACATTTATGTCCTATAGTAAAACGATCATTGCAGTTAAAACATAAATTCTGAGCTCTCCTCCGTTGCATTTCCTCCCAGGTGAAGCGCCAAACAGGATTGGTAGGGACTGGTGGTGCAACTCGATTGACACGGGGAGGGGATAGTATAGATCTCATTGGTGGTGTAGGTCTGATAAACCGAATTTTTCTACTAAGTTGATCATCCTTCATTTGGGCTAAATTTATGGTTTTCTTCAAGGTTTAAGGCTTAAACATGCGTATCTCATTTGAAATCTCAGTTTTTAAGTCACCCATAAATATACCCACAAACACCCGTTGGTAATCTCGCAGTGAACCCCCTTGCCTTATCCTTGAAAGGGCTTAATTAAATCTTCACACTCCGAAGGGCCAAAAGGAGCCCAAAGTTCGTCTTCAAAATTTACCTATGATAGAACGCATCCTTCTTCTTCAGTCAACCTGCGAATCCATTGCCACCACTGGTTGGCCTCCTCTTCCAAGTGGTAGGAAGCCAGAGAGACCTTTTGAGTTTCTGGAGTATTCTGAAATTAAAAAAACTGATTCACACGATTAAACCACTCCGTTGGATCATCTCCTGAAAATCTAGGAAATTCAAGCTGCGCTATCTTGGAAGAGACAATTAGTCGTCCCCCCTCGTGGCCTTTACGTTGTTGGTTGCCCTGGTTTGGAGGCTCCTAGTTTGCAAGCAGCACATCAAAAAGATGGTTAAGCGTTTCTTCCAGATGTCGCAGTCTATCAGCCATGCCTAGCTCCATTCGGTGTAGCCCATCTTCTAATTGCTCAATTCGTTCCTTATTAGTGCTCGTAATATCCAGGCTTGTTAATAACCTGGCTCTGATACCAATGATAAGTCCAAGCAAATATTCAACACTAAATGTTTGTTTCTCTTCGGGTGAGAAAGTATCACAAATTTTAAATACTGATTGATTGACCTTATTGATAATTTTTGGCTGCTTTAAATAAGCAAAACCGGTACAGGAAACCAAAATCAAAGGAAAGCTGGTAACTCACGATTTGAGATTACCCACGTAAAAACTGAATGTAACACGTACATAACATTAAGCATAACAACTATAAACAAACTGAAATAAAAGTGACAAACAGTTCGCAACTGCAAATGACCCAGTCCTGTAGGTGACCCAGTCCTCCCCAGCATAATCTTTTCATTCTTTACATGACCATAAATACTCTTCCGCATGCCTGCATGCCACATGCATATACTTTTCACGTCCAATCTTCCTGCACGGCACATGCAGTTAACAATTCACGTCTAACTTCAACATATGTATTTGGGATTTAGCCTAAAGGGCCTTGCTGATCGACGTGGCTTATCACACAACAAGATTGCTTAATCTTTCAAAGAATTTGCAAGAAATCACTCAATAGAAACAAGGCATCAATATGCAACAACTTTAGATAAAATCTCATCATTAGATAAAATTTCATCAACCTCAAAATCTCATCAGCAGAAAACTAACCATAATTTGACTTAATAGACTTCAACTTGATAAGTAAACCTTAACACATTAAAAGCCTAAAATAACTAAAATAATAAAACAAAACCCAACCCAAATAAACCTTTAAATGCTACAAGCCTGAAAATAAACTAAAAGATAAATAAATAATAGTCTTGTTGTTACTCATTTTTTTAGCCATACATACTAATGGAGATATCCCTTTTAAATCGAAGGCAGGAGTTTAGTTTAAGGTTGCTGGGAAATTGACAAAAGCAAAGAAGAAAGAAATGTTTTTCGAACCCTATTCCAGCCATCTTCGGCTCTCTTTATCCTTCCCCTCTGCTGCCGAAATTGTCAGGATTCTTAGGCTAATTAGGAGTCTTTATAATGCTAAATTCGTTCCTCTGTTATCTGGTCTTTAAGGTTGGACAAAGCCCTCAGAAGTTACAATAACAAAACTGATTCTGCTGCTGTCGTAATTTTTTGTTCCAACTTAGGCCTTGATTCTGACTTGGTTTCGGGCAATATCTGACCATCCCAGCTATATTCTGTCACTCATGACATGTTGAAGAATTGACCTACACCTTTATTGGATCCTAGGGCTCACTATTCTTGTGGCAGACTCTCAGTCAAAATGGGATGCTTTGCATTGTCAGTTTTCTGAATTAGATCAGGAGATCCTTTTTGACCAACCATGTTGCAACCAGTTTTTTCAATTCAAAAATTTTTTATCTCAGTTTTAATCCCTTATGAAAGTTCTAGTCGTGTACACATAGATAAATTTGGGCTTTTGAATCGCTTGATTTTGATATCAGAAGCTCAAGATATTCCCATTTGAATATCCAAACGTGAAAGTAGAGAATTCTGCCGCGAGCAGGATTCTGACCCGAGTTTTGCACTAAAGACTCTGCTTCCGTCACAATTTTGCTGGTCGTTATTTTTAGGTTATACTCTCAGTCATATCGGGATGCTCGGTATTTGTTAGTTTTTGAATCAGATCAGGAGACTATTTTTTACCAATCAGATTGCGGCCCGATTCTGTTATGTAAAACGATTTATCTCACCTCAAATCCTTCATGAAAATTGTAGTCCTACATGTGTAGATGAATTTGGATTTTTGAGTTGCTTGATTTCGATATCATAAGCTCAAGATATTCACGTTTGAATATCTAATGAGAAAGTGAAAATTCTGCCGCAAAAATTCTATTGCAAGAAGGATGCTTGCGTTTAATTGTTGCGATTAATCATTGTTTTTTTGAGTTCAAAATGTTAGTTTTAGGACGTTACCCCATGTGACGAACTTATTCTTATGATGTTTTGCTAGCTTCTACTGTGATGTTTGCATTTAATTATTGTGATAAATAGTGTTTTTTTGATCAAAATATAAAAATGTTTTTGTGTGTTGCATACGGCCAATACCCTAACATATTTTAAATTTTCTTCTTTAAAAAAAAAACAAATATTCGAGGTTTCAAAAAATGTGTTTTAGCATGGATTCCTTAAACAGAAAAATTATTTTCTTGCATCTTGGATTTTACAACATGTTTGTAAATTCCAAAGGGTGTTGGCCAATATTCCAAAAATATAAAAATCTTATTTTTGGGAATTCATTTTTATTCACTATTAATGTTTGAATAAAGAAATTCCAAAGGGGTAAATATCCAAAATATTATTAGGAATTATTTGTTATTCATTAGTAATGTTTGGATAAAGAAATCCCAAAGGGGTTAATATCCAAAATATTATTAGGAATAATTTGTTATTATTCACTACAAATGTTTGGATAAAGAAACCCTAAATGTGTTAATATTCAAAATATTATTGGGAATAATTTGCCATTGTTCACTGTTAATATTTGGATAAAAAAACCCCAAGTAGTAAATATCAAAAAATATTTTTCTAGGAAATAACAAGTCATTATCCCTTAATAATATAAGGGCAAATAAACTAATGAAAGGTAAATGTCCAAAATACTGTTAATAGGAATACAACTTGTTTATTTTTAACAAAAGGGTAGATTTATGCCTAAAATTTTATTTAGAACAATTTAATTGCGTATCCTTGAAAGAAGCCTCAATTATAATTGGGGACATTTCAAATATTGATTCCACAATTTATGAGTCATGAAAATATGAAATACTAATGCAAAAATGGGCTTTTAAAGCACCTTGAATTTTCTTAGATTTCTAACTTAGTTTTCTTTTCTTTTCTCTTCCTTGCGATTTACGAGTCGCGAACACTTGAAATACTAAGAGAAAAATGAGCTCTTAAGCACATTGAATCTCTTTAGATTTCTATTTTAGCTATCTCTAAATTCATAAATTCTGAATTTATTTCAAATCAAGCATAGACTTCAAGAGATCTGCACCGTTTCTCTTTGGCACTCTATAGACATATCTAAAGCTATGATCCATATTGGCCAAGGGTTCTTTCCCTTAGACTTTGAACCCAAATAATTCATCATAGCAAACCTATCCTAGAAAAACTAATTAAGAGAACACCAACACCATAGCAATTATAAGGCAAACCAAACACAAGTAGCTTACCTTAGGTAGAGCGTACTAGGGGTGCTAATACCTTCCCTTTACGTAACCAATCCCTTGCTCAGAACCTCTGAAAAACCAGTTAGGGTTCCTAGTGACTATAATACTAGGTGGTGACTCCCTTTTTCACAAAACAAAGACCCCGACATTATTCCCTGCTCCGGAAAGGGTCGCCTCGACGTCAATGTCTCGTGAGGGAATGACAAGATGGCGACTCCACTGGGGACGCTTGGACTAGGCTTGGTAGTTTGTTTGTTTATGCTATGTATTGTTGGTTTCTTTTCTTTTTGCTATAAATGGTTAAATACTTTAGCATGCATCTTTACATCTTGTCATGCATGGTATATTGGATATGGATATAGATTTTATTGCATCCTATCATGCATCACTTTTATTATTATTTTTTTGAGAGCACACACATTAAACTTTAAGTTAGGCGGGGAACTAGCAGCTTGCCTTATGACTTGAGTCAAGGTTTAAGTTTGTGTAAACCCCAACTCTTTGCTGAGTGCTTAGACTGGTAGTGATTGGTATACGTGTCATTCCACTATCTACTGAGCCCCTATATTGCCTTTACGAGGGTGATCACTGGGACCATAGTTTTTAAACCCGGCCCGGGGATTGACCCGACCAAGAGACCGGGTCCCGGGTTTCATGGGTCAACCCAAAAAAATTTTAAAAAATATTTAAAATTTTAATATTTTATATGAATTTTTTTTTAAAAAAATCATGTAAATATATACTATATATATATATATTGTAAATAATAAAATTTTAAAAAATATTTTAATTTTTTTTTATCAAATTCTTATATTTTACTCGTATTAATTTATAAATATGAAGGTGAAATAATCAACATCAACCTTTCCCAACAGTTATCCATTTCAGAAGTTTGTTAGAAAAACAAGACGGAGGGCAAGATAGAAAATTCACCAATGCATAGCCAACATGTATATAAACAACCGTATCAAAATCAATGCCCTAATTTATCAAGCAGCAACACTTTAAGGAAAGTGAAGCTTTGGCCTTGGCGGCGCATGGCAACTCCTCAACAGCAAGAAGAAGACTCTGAAGATGACTTAGACCTCCTCAAGATCCTTCTACCAGACAATGAAAATGGATTCTCTAAACTACAACATGACACACTAGCACAGGAAGTACAACAACATTACATCCATTCGATCAAGTCAATGGTGATAATCAGACAACTCCCATCACAAGGTCTCTCGACTTTCTCCTTCCAGCTCTGGCCAGTAGCTACAACTCTCTTCACTCTCCTTGACAACCACAGCACCAGCCTTTTATCACCAATTCTTGATACAACATCCAATGGGTCTCATCCGGGTTTCACTAGGCCAACTCCCAAGTGGGTTTTTACCTCCATCTGGACTGGTCCCAGGCCCGGGTCGGCCGGGTCCCGGGTTGACCCGCCGGGCCGGTCCGGGTTTTAAAACTGTGACTGGGACAGCAAGAGACCCTCTTTATAGACCAAGTAGCAAACCTACCCTATGTCTCACATAAAAGAACTAGAACCTATCCTTAGGATGTATGCTCCGTAATATCCTTTTTTTGCATAAAAACAAGCCTAACCCCAAAACATCTTGAATTGCAGGACTTGTGAACGAAATGGCCACCACTGCTAAATTTTCCATCATTGAATATGGAAAAAATTCTGAACTGTCACAATTGACTGAAGGAGACTACCCTAGAAGCGATGCTAAGAAGTTATTGCCAATCAAGAATCTGAATTGCATAGTGAATGAGGTGAACAAGTTAATAGCTCACTTCCAGAATGTGAATGAGATTGCATTTCTTAGGAAATATGGATGCTTAGTAGAGATTGCAAAAGTAGAAGTTTTAAACTCAGCAGTGCGAGCCCTACTTCACTTTTGGGATCCGGATTACCACTGTTTTTCTTTTAGGAGCATAGACCTATGTCCCACAATGGAGGAATACGGGATGTTGACTGAGTTTCCAAACCAGCTGCATAGGGTTTACTTTCCTTTGAGATCTGACAAGATCATCCCCGAACTGTCAAGGCTGCTCAGAACGTCCAACTTGGAAAAGTTTTTGGAGAAGAATGCTACCGATCTGAAATGGAAGATGCTAGAAACTGAACTGGAAAAAAATTCAGGATTAGAAAAAGAAAGATTGATTGCCTTGGGCATGTTTGGTCTTGTGTTGTTCCCAAGCCAAACAGGTGTAATAAGTTTGGATGTCGCAGCTGCTTATGTAGAATATGAGAATACCCAAATCGATCCAATGGCTGCTATTTTAGCTGAAACCATCCTGACACTTAACCATTGCAGGAGGGCTGGAAAGGGAGCAATGAGGTGCTGCACGCAGTTGTTGTATATCTAGATGGTTAGCCATATTAAGACGAAAAAGCCTATCTTCAATAATTTTTGGTGGTTCAACCAAAGACCATTAAGGATAGTGGAAGAAGAAGAATGGGGAGATTTAGACAACAAGGCGGGGTAGGCAAACTAGAAAATTTGCCTGATAGTAATTTCAAGTGGAGAGCCCCGTGAGTCACGACAATGGATGTCTTAGTGAGTTGTGGGCAAAGACGTTGGGTGCCTTTGGTAAGGATCATAGGTTATGTAAATTATGCTCCTGCCCTTGTGATAAGACAACTTGGGGGCATACAATTTGTTCTGAGGACTATGGGAATTGCTCAATTCTTTGGTTTGTTCAAAGATCCCATTGCACAAGAAGTTTTGGAGATCATCAAACAAGATTGGAAGCATCTGGTTTTGGTTGAGATGAAAGGTTTGAGGAATCCAAGTGCTAGTGAAGAATATACAAGATGGGGAGACTTAGCTACTTCGGCCATGCCTTACTCGGAAGTCAGATCTTTCCAAGCTGTTGAAGAGCCGAGTAAAAGGAAAAGGATCAGTAGTGAAGAAGAGCTGAAAAGACAAGTGGAAAAGCTTCAGATATAATTGAGCAAGAGTAAAAAAGACAAGACATTGTTAGATGAAATAATGCTTGAAGGGGATAAAAGGAGAGCCTTTCTAGATGAGCAAATACAGTCTAGAGATGCGAGAATATCAAAGCTTGAGTTGAAGCTGGGAGAAGAGAAGATTACTAGGGAAGAAAGTGAGAAAGAGCTAAAAGGATTGAGTTTAGATTGGATGCAAAGCTGCTCTGAACTTGAAGCATTGAAGATTGACTTCAATTACTGTCAAGGAAGCACAGAATATTACTGAGAGAAATTTGCACAAGTTCAGGCTGAGCTGATGGATAGAATTGGAAAATATGAGGAATTAAGTAAGAAATATATGGAGTTGGAAAGCCAATTGAATGAGTTTGCAAAAAAGGAAAGTAAGAAAAAAGGTGTTGAGGTTGTTGAGGCAGAGTTAGTGGCTAAGAGGAATGAGATGAAAGTTTTGAGGATAAAGCTTGACAAGGAACACGAAAAGGTGAAGTATTTGGACGAGAAGTTAGCAACAATGGAAAAACACAAGGATCAAATCGACGCCAACAATGCTGCTTTGAACAAAACCAATATGTTGCTCATAGAAAAGATGACCAGGATGGATAAGCAAATGGACGAAGTAGCTGCACATGCTCGGATTGTTAGAATCAATGCTCGAAATGTGGGAGGAGACATAATTTGTTGTCGCCGAAGTTTGGCTGAAACCGATGCCTTTTTGGGAAAAATTGAGAATCGCGGCTTTGCCTTCTTACCTTTGGCTAGAGAGGTGGTGGAGGAAATAGATTAATGTATTTTGTATTTCTTTTATATTTCTAAAAAATATAATGAACTTATCAAGCATTAGTGAGAAGGGCATTGACCCACCTTTTGTGCAAAATCTGTCTCTGATTCAAGCTTACTGAAGCAAATAACTCGAAAGGCATTACTCCTAATAAGCAATGTGACAAGGGAATCTATGTTTACAAGGTGGTGGCTAATAATCGTTCACGAGAAGGCCATATCCATATCTGATATGCAAAGCATTCTCATCATGATCATACATTATATCATGCACCTTCTTATAAATCTATGCATGCACTACAGGTTGTGAAACATAGGTCCCCCTTCTAGAATCCACAACACTAGACTAAGGAAAAGGATGGAAGATGAAGAGAGGTCACACCTTGAAACTCAATACCAAGGAGAGCTAGAAGGAGTTCGGAATGATGTCGCGCGCCTAACCGGTCTACTCGAGCAACTGTTAAGAATTAGAGATGGAGAAGGAACATCTACCCAACCAGATGAAGCACCACCAGCATCAAAAATCCCTGTTACACCTCAAATATAGGGGCAAATACTCCGGATAAGCACCATCTTGATCCTGCTCAGCCCATTCGAATTCCCATTGCAATGGATTTAACAACTGAAGATCCACATGATGTCAGATTTTCTGATCGTGTGAGGGATGATAAGTGGACTGCTCTAGAAGAGAGGTTAAGGGCGGTTGAAGGAAATGATTTATTTGACCCTGTTAGGGCAGCTGAAGTGTGTTTAATACCTAGCATTGTAATACCAAAAAAGTTCAGAGTGCCAAAGTTTGTTAAGTATACCAGGATGGAATGCCCAAATACCCATCTTTGGTCCTACTGTAACAAGATGGCAGAAGTTATCCATGATGATAAGATGTTGATTTACTTCTTTCAGGATAGCTTAACGGGGTTTGCCCTCAGCTAGTATATGAGGCTTGACAACATGAGGATCAAAAAATGGGCGGACCTGGCGGATGCTTTCTTAAAGCAATACAAGTTCAATCTTGAGATCGCTCCTAATAGGACAGCCTTATGACCATGGAGAAAGGAAATCAAGAGTCCGTGAGGGCTTACGCTCAAAGGTGGCGAGACCAAGCCATCCATGTGTAACCTCCCCTAATAGAAACGGAAATGGTGACACTATTTTCCAATACTTTTAGGGCTCCATACTACGAGCACCTTATGGGTAGCTGAGCCCAGCATTTCTATGATGTTGTGCAGATTGCCGAGAGGATTGAATAAGGAATCCGAAGTGGGAGAATTGCGGAACCTGTAGAGAAGAGGGGTTTCGTCGGAAAAAGGAAGGAAACTGAGGTGAATAGCCTAGAAGGTGGATATAAAGGAAAAACCAAAAACTACCAAAACTACCAAACACCTACCTCCCAAGTCACTAGTATCAATTTTGCTAAACCCTCCATCCCAAACCAACCTAATCAAACAAAATTCCCAACAAATAACCAAAGCAATTACCAACGGAGAAACAACCGACAACCAGAAAAACAGTTACCACCCTTACCAATAACCTTGAAGGAGTTGTATGCTAAATTGCTAAGTATCGGGCAGATAGTTCCTATATCGGTACCACCTATGCAACCACCTTTCCCTGCTTGGTGTAATCCTGAAGTGACTTGTGAATACCATGCTGGTTATGTGGGTCATAGCATTGTGACATGTGTTGCTTTTAAGAAAAGGGTGCTGCAGCTGATCAAAGTTGGATGGGTCACTTTTGAGGATTCGCCTAATGTGAATTCGAATCCTTTACCCAAACATGCTGCTGGTAGTAGTGAGGTGAATGCCGTGGAGATTGATAACAAAGGAAAGGTTCTAAAAGTGACCATGACAAGGCTATACGAGATGGTACAATCTGGACACTTAGAGAAATCAACTGGACGCTGCATGGGAAAAAGTGACTTTTGCCCATTCCATAAAAAGAAAGGGCATCATATTGATGAATGCATTAAATTTCATCAAAAGGTTACGAGAATGTTGACTCTAGGAGAGCTAAGAGTTGAGGCCATAGAAGACAATGGAGAGATAAAGATGATAGAGAAATGTAGGGTCTAATCAACAGCTAATGGGCCCTCGAAATTGGTATTGACCAAGCCCTCATATGCAAACAAAACAGAATACAAAATGATGCCTGGTAATTATTCTTATACCTCAAGTGTTGAAGCTCCCTTGCCTTTGTTCCAAACTGAGATAAGTGGACTAACCCGGAGTGGTAGTTGTTTCACACCTAAGGAATTAGAGAAACAAAGAAAAACTAAGGGCAAAGAAGTAATTGACTTTGATAAAGAGCTAGAGGTGAATAAACCCGTGACTGAGGAAGAGACAAATGAGTTCCTGAAGGTGATGAAGCATAGTGAGTACTGTATAGTGGATCAGCTAAAGAAGACTCCAGCAAAGATTTCCATTATGTCATTAATACTCAGCTCTGAGTCGCATCGCAATGCTTTGCAAAAAGTATTGAATGAGGCTTACATGCCCCAAGATATGGAACAAAAGGCTATGGAGCATTTAGTAGGGAGGATTCATGCTGCCAATTACATGTATTTCACGGAAGATGAGCTTAACGTTGAGGGCACGGGACATAATAAGCCTTTATATGTCACAGTCCGATGCAAAGATTGTCTCATCAACAAAGTTCTTATCGATAACGGCTCAGCCCTTAATGTGTTACCAAGGTATATGATGGATGAAATGCCGATAGATCCCTCACACATGCAACCAAGTGTGATGACGACCAGAGCTTACGATGGCTCGCCTAGACAGGTGATAGGGATGATTGAGGTAAAACTAGTCATGGGCCCATAAGTCTTTCTAGTAACCCTTCAAGTTATGGACATCCACCCTTCCTATAGTATGTTGTTAGGAAGGCCATGGATACATTTTGCGGGAGCTGTCGCCTCCTCGCTGCATCAATGCTTGAAATACATTGCCAACAGTGTTTTGGTTACTGTTAAGGCTGAGGAGACTATATCGATGGTGAGGAATGTGGCGGTTCCGTTCATTGAAGCTGAAGACTGTAGGGATGGAAACCTTCATGCATTTAAGGTTGTGAATACTGAGTGGGTGCCTGAGAACATTGTGGTGAGGAAACCAGAGATCTCAGAGGCCATCAAAATGGCGGCTAAAAGCTTTTTAAAGCACAAGATTCCTTTCCAATATGATGTTAAAGCTAGAAAACCTAAGAGGATTAACATAATAAAGCTAAAAGCTACAGAACAAAGGTTTGGGCTTGGATATAAGCCCAAGAAAGAGGATTACAAGCAAGCTGCTGGTGCAAGAAGGGAGAAGAGAATGGCTAGGATTGAAGGAAGAAAGCCTGAAGAAGAAAATTTAGCCACCCTTCCAATCAGGGTTTCATTCCTAAAGGCTGCATATGTGATGCAACCTGAAAAGGGACCTGAAAATGTTTTTCAGAAACTCTCTGCTATGAACATAAACACGCTAGAGGAAGATGAAGCTAAGGGCATTGTGGAGGAGACTGAAGTTGGAAGAAGGGATGAAGAGATGTCGCAATTAACCATCTACACTCTAGAAGAAGTTGTCGCCAGGGCCTTCGTTCGAAAGCTAGCCAAGGGAGAGAAGTTTCAGAATTGGGAGACACAAGAAGCTCCGTTGGTGTTCAAAATGTAATCAATAATGCTTGTTTGATTATGATGTTGTCTATGTTATTTTTTTTCTTCTTTTCCGTTTTGTTTTTTAATTGACAATCAAGGCTCAAGATGTCAATTGGATTCCATCCTTGTTTATGAGCCAACCTTTTCCTTTTAATGAGATCATGCATTTTCAAAGTTTATCTTTATGTTTTTACTGTGCATTTACACATCACTTTCCGCTTTCAGGAAACCTGAAAGCGGATCTTCCACAACAACACCTACACTTTACATTGAGAATGAATGGCCAAACTTTAAAAAATATATAGTAGTAGTAGAAGAGGACGAATAGGATGAAAATAACATTAGGGAATTCACAAAACTAATAGAGCAGCATGAGCAAGCTTGGAAACCCGCTAAAGAGGAACTTGAAACCATAGATGTGGGCACTGAGGAAATTAAGAGAGAGCTGAAGATAGGGACTATGATCACTCCTAAAGAAAGGGAAGACTTGATTGTATTACTCCGAGATTATGTAGATGTCTTTGCCTGGTCCTACGAGGATATGCCTGGTTTGGATACTAATATCGTAGTACATAGGGTACCATTGGTAGAAGGATGCAAGCCATTTAAGTAAAAGTTGAGGAGAACTCATCCGGAGGTTTTAATCAAAGTGAAGGCAGAAATTGAAAAACAGTGGAATACTGGATTTCTAAAGGTAGTAAAATACCTATAATGGGTGTCCAACATAGTGGTAGTGCCCAAAAAGGAAGATAAAATCAGAGTTTGTGTGGACTTTAGGGACTTAAACCGGGTTAGCCCTAAAGACAATTTTCCACTGCCACACATAGATATGCTAGTTGACAATGCAGCACGTAGCTCCACATATTCCTTTATGGATGGATTTTCGGGCTACAATCAGATAAAAATGGCGCAAGAAGATAAGGAGAAGACAATATTTGTAACACCATAGGGAACCTTTTGTTACAAGGTCATGCCATTTGGGTTAAAGAATGTCGGGGCCACCTACCAAAGGGCCATGGTGACTTTATTTCACGATATAATGCATAAGGAGATTGAGGTATACGTGGATGATATGATTTCTAAATCTAGAGAAGGAGAGAATCACGTCCAAATATTGAAGAAATTATTTGAAAGACTACAAAAATATAGGTTGAGGCTTAACCCTGCAAAGTGTTCATTAGGTGTAAAATCTGAGAAGTTGTTGGGATTTGTGGTGAGTGACAAATGGATAGAAATGGATCCTGACAAAGTAAGGGCTATTCGATCTATGCCAGCTCCCAAGACTGAGAATGATGTAAGAGGTTTCTTAGAAAGGTTGAATTACATTGCCCGGTTTATATCCCAATTAACTAGGACTTGCGATCCAATCTTTCATTTGTTAAGGAAGAAGAATCCTGGAATTTGGAATGAAGAGTGCGAAGAAGCTTTCGAGAAAATCAAGCAGTACCTACTGAATCCACCCGTGCTTGTTCCTCCTGTATCGGAAAGGCCATTGATATTATACTTAACAGTAACTGAAACATCAATGGGATGTGTACTTGGCCAACATGACGAGACCAGAAGGAAGGAAAGGGCCATTTATTACCTAAGCAAGAAGTTCACAGAATGCGAGGCTAGGTATACTGTGATTGAGAAACTATGTTGCGCGCTCATATGGGCTACAAAGAGGTTACGTCAATATATATTGTATCATACCACATGGTTAATTTCAAAATTAGACCCGTTGCGGTACATTTGTGAAAAGCCCTATCTGTTAAGTCGAATTGCAAGATGGCAAGTTCTGTTGGTTGAATATGATATAATATATATGACAATGAAAGCTGTGAAAGGGAGTGCTATTGCCGATCACCTGGCTGACAATGCTATGGAAGATTATGACCTATTGAACTTTGACTTTCCTGATGAAGATGTGTTTTCAGTCGAGAAAAAGAAATTAGACTGGTGGACTATGTACTTTGACGATGCTGTAAATGTATGTGGTAATGGAGCAGGTGCAGTGATAATCTCTCCCGATAAGAAACAATATCCGATTTCAGTTAAGTTACAGTTCAAGTGCACTAACAACACGGTTGAGTATGAGGCTTGCATTCTCGGGTTAGAAGATGCATTGGAGCTAAATATCAGAAAGATAGATGTGTATGGAGATTCAATGCTGATTATTTGCTAAGTGAAAGGAGAATGGCAAACCAAGAAAGAGAAGTTGACACCTTACCAAGAATACCTGTCTAAACTGGCTGGAGAATTCGAGGAAATAGAGTTCACCCATCTAGAAAGAGAAGGAAACCAGTTTGTTGATGCCTTACCACACTACTATGGCTAGAATAGACTTTGGACGTAAGGTACAACCAGTGCATATTGATATAAAAAATAACCCAGCTCATTGCTGCTCAATCGAAGGAGAAATAGATGGAAACCCTTGGTACTATGATATAAAGAATTTTCTCTAAAACCAGGCATATCCCATTGGGGCATCCAAAATTGATAAGAAGACTTTAAGGAGGTTGGCAATGGACTTTTATCCTGATGGAGAGATTTTGTACAAGAAGTCATCTGACAGGACTTTGTTGAGGTGTTTGGATGAAGTCGAGGCCAAAAATGCATTATGGGAAGTCCATGAAGGAATTTGATCAACCCATGCTAGTGGAAACATTATGGCTAGGAAAATACAAAGGGTCGGTTACTTCTAGATGACGTTAGAGAAGGATTGCATCGACTATATCCAAAAATGCCATAAGTGCCAGGTGTACGGTGACAAAATCAACGCCCCTCCAGCTCCCCTGTTTAACCTAACATCTCCATGGCCTTTTGTAATGTGGGGAATTGATGTGATTGGGCCTGTCAACCCAAAAGCAAGCAATGGTCATAGGTTTATTCTTGTGGCCATCGACTACTTTACAAAATGGGTAGAAGCCGGTTCATTTGCTCATGTGACGCAAAAAGTGGTGAAGAAATTTATAGAAAGAGATTTGATCTGTCGATATGGGCCCCCAAAAAAGATTATAACTAATAATGCCCAAAACTTCAATGGAAAAATGATAATAGAACTTTGTGCTAAATGGAAAATCAAGCATTCCAATTCCTCGCCGTATAAGCCAAAGATGAATTGTGCGGTAGAAGCTGCTAACATGAATGTCAAGAAGATTATTTAGAAGATGGTAGTCACCTACAAGGATTGGCACGAGATGTTGCCATTTGCCCTTCATGCATACTGCACCGCAGTCTGAACTTCAACAGGAGCCACCCCGTACACTTTGGTATATGGAATGGAGGCAGTGATGCCTTTAGAAGTGGAGATCCCATCATTAAGAGTACTGATAGAATCTGAGCTAGAAGAGGCAGAATGGGCAAAAGTTAGATATGAACAACTGAATTTGATAAGTGAGAAGAGGGTAGCTGCAATCTGTCATCATCAACTATACCAAAGAAGGATGGCCAAATCATATGACAAGAAGGTTTGACCTCGAGGATTCCAAGAAGGAGACCTTGTACTAAAGAAAATATTGCCTTTACTAGGAGAAGATCAGAGTAAATGGGCACCCAACTATGATGGCCCTTATGTGGTGAAGAAAGCTTTCTCAGGAGGAGCTCTGTTGTTGTCTAGAATGGATGGAGAAGATTTAGTTAGACCTGTGAATTCTGACTCTATAAAGAAATATTATGCTTGATGTATTCCATGTTTTCCCAATCAAATAAAGTTTGGCAATGAATTCTTTCTATAAAGAACCTTTTCTTCATAAAGCGCATGATCTCATAACATTTGAAACCTTTTACTTAAAACAACTGATTTTACGCATGACTAAGGAATCATAATATGCTCAAGATGACTCAACCAATGCCCAACTTGAAGAGAACCAAACCAAAAGCTAAACTTGACCTATATTGCACACCACACTGGGGGCAAAAAGTGCACGTATGGGTCCATAGTGAGCCAAAGCCCAACATTAAAGGGAATCATCATAAAAACCTTTGAAACACCTTTATGAGAATTGTTTAAAACAAAATATGATGATTACATTGAAAGTTTCATTTTTTATGAACAAAACCAGATCTTTCAAGTTTTCCTTTTAAAACAATTTCCTAAAAATAGAAAAGGCAATTAAAACATCGGTAAAATTATAATAAAAGGCAATATTCAATGGAGCAAGAAAGGGCCCCATAAGGAACTGGAGATCTCTTCACCCAGCATGAAAAAGATAGGAAATGTAGCACACGAAGAATGTTCTAGTTCAAGAGAACAGGTCGGGCAAATAAATGAAAACAGGAGCTCAAAGAAGGCCACAACGGAAAGGGGGACCTATGTTTCCAAAATAGGTAACAAAAGCATGCATCCTATATTGTCATAACATTAACCTGGCAGGAAAGGTGTGGCAAAAGCCAAAATAGTTCCAAGTTTTTGGGAACCGCTGAGATACAGAATCTCAGGTCAACGAAACGGCGGAAAAGAATTGTGAACCAGCACTGCTTCATTCCTTAAGGTAAGATGATTTCTTTGTGATTCAAAACGGGTAGGTCACCCGACATTGAGACTATTTTTTAGAAAAACCCCATGGTTTTTCTAAAAATCTTAAAACGGTCAGGTCACCCGACATTGAGACCATTTTTTAAGAAAAAAGCGTGGAGTTTTTCTAAAAACCATAAAACGGGCAGGTCGCCCAATATCGAGACCATTTTTTTTTGGAAAAAAGCTTGGAGTTTTCCTAAAAATCATAAAAAAGGGCAGGTCAACATTGAGACCATTTTTTAGAAAAAACGAGTTTTTCTAAAAATCATAAAACGGGTAGGTCACCCGACATTGAGATCATTTTTTAGGAAGAGCGTGGAGTTTTTCTAAAAATTGTAAAACGGGCAGGTCACCCGACATTGAGACCATTTTCTTTAAGAAAGCATTGAGTTTTGCTACTTAATTTTTAGCTTCACAAGTTTCGTAAAGAGGGGGCATCTGTTGTTACTCATTTTTTTAGCCATATGTACTAATGGAGATATCCTTTTTAAATCGAAGGCAGGAGTGTAGTTTAAGGTTGCTGGGAAATTGAAAAAAGTAAAGAAGAAATAA
>Ga0307517_10003048_pt1 | contig 26478 bp, 38 predicted proteins | sample 23_EM_MG_FD_194515 | JGI IMG/M metagenome (GOLD analysis project Ga0307517, IMG submission 194515) | Populus trichocarpa ectomycorrhiza microbial communities from riparian zone in the Pacific Northwest, United States - 23_EM | ecosystem: Host-associated > Plants > Roots > Unclassified | place... | reverse complement strand
AGAACATGATGGATGGACTTCCGAGATCCTTCAACTTTTCTGTCCTGCAGCCACCGATACCCACAGGGTGCAAAATAGCGGGCACCTACGCCAGAGCAAGTCAGAGATTGGTTTCCTCGAGAGGTTCATCCTTTGAGGTTGGCACCGTCATTGTGAGCGGAAAGCGGCGTTGATCCGGGGTCGGCCCGTCCGGCGGTTCCTAGCAGGCGCGTTCACTCTTCTTCCGCAACAGATGAGATCCATCCCAGTCGCTCAACTTCATGGTTTTTACCGATGCAACTGCCTACTTAACGAGTGACATGCAAAGAAATGCGGACGAATTCATCAAGGGTCACATCCCGGGGGCGAAGTATGCACGTGATCTCGACCACCACTCGACCTGGCACATCCGGGACTTCATTTGTTTGGAGACCGCACCACGAACCCTCCGCCTCGTCGTGGTGTCACCCTCTCTATGATTTGGGCGGGGAAGCATTGCGGAATGCCTTCCGGCGGTGCTTTGTGTGTACGTACGCCAGGTTTCTCTCGCGGATTCCCAACAACCACTGACATGGTCCCTCAGGTCATTACCGGCTCTGGGTCAATGGGATACACCACGGTGACATCAGTTTCAACAACCTGATGTTGCTACATCACGTCTCGAACCAACACCCCTCAGGATGTACTCGATGACTATGGCCTTGCCTCTTGGGTCGAAAACAAGACCGTGAACAACGGCCGCACAGGAAGTATCCTCTCTATGACCCTCGACTTACTTAATGGCGGACTTGAGGCCTGTGTTCCGACTATACCGGCACAACGCAGAACCCCTTACCTGGGTGCTCGCTTACCGCAGTGTTGTCACTATCGAACGCACACGCAGGGGTGACGCTGTAAAGTTCTCCTGGCCATCAGAGATGGATGCATGGTTCGACGAGAATCGTGTGACACACCTTTCGTCGAAGCAATCCCTTGACGTGCAGTGTGGCAACAAGGTCCCGGTCCCGGAGCGTTATGCAAGGTACACGTACCGCGACAATCCGTCAGCTAATCTTTTTTTTTTTTGTGTGTTCTAGTTTAATCAGCTAATCGTTTACTGGGTGAACCGCTATGCTTCCTCGACAAAAGTGGAAACCCCATTCGAGGGGGGTGTGCCAAACGTGTTTCTAGAGTCGAGGGCTCTTCTGCTCAAAGCAATCGATAGGCTAACTGTTCTGGTTGTGTAAGAGCTTGTAGATTCATACTCTGATATTATGCACGCACCGTAGTCTTAGCGAAACATCTGTTTGCGAACGGAAGATAACCTACATACGCACACTGCCATACCACGATCGCTAGTCTACGCATCGTTGCTCATAACGGTTCGTTAGTGTTTCTCACGTCTTATCCGCACACCGGTCTGCATAGTATTCTCTGGTCGGTACGCGCTACACTGAGCACCTTTTTGCTGCTGTTGGTTTTCGGCCCAGGGTACTCCCCTGCATATCGTGACTCCCCCAGTGACTGAGTTCCAAATTCCGACGTGAGGGGTGTCGGTTGAGTAGTCTACCCAGAAGTTGACATGGAATGACCGAGGAGACCGGAAGAATACAGAGAAGGATCGGCGAGAAGTATGACCATCGTACCGTTTAATACCATATCCATATAGCTGAGGTAGAATATGTGAAGGAATGGTAGGATGCCTCTTTCACGCCATTCACGGCGCGAGATGCGAGGTGGAGATGACCAGGCCGAGGTCCCATGGGAGTGAAAGAGGATATCGAGCGGGTTCCTTGGGTCAGCTGACGCCGAAGGCATTGAATGATATGGGAGCACAGGGACGATAGAAGCTGCCAAACTGCGTACCTTGTCCACTGGATCCCTGAAGGGACTGGGACCAAACGGTTGGACGAGCCGCACACGTTCTGCCGCACGAGTCAGATCGGCTCCTCACGTCACACAATCGGGTTGACCGCACGGTCAGAGGAACATACAGCTCCCAAAACAGCATGTTGGACGCCACATCGTTCTCCATTCATCGAAGGTACGACTTGTTCGCAGACCCCCTCATTTCGCGGGACACAGAAGGGAAGGGCGGGGAATCGCGGCGAACCTCCATTCACAGTACCATGACAGCGAAGCACGAGCTGCTCTTCGCGTTCAAGAACTTCTTCTCGACCAAGTATTTCCTGTGCCGGAGGGGCAGGGAGATGGGGTCGATTAACCCTCCAGGAGCTCCATCAGTTATCAGTACCACCGTCGACTTCGATTCTCTGAATCGACGAGGTTAACAGGGAAGGCGTCTCCGAGGACACACCTGGCACTGGCGGCTGGAGTTCGTGGACCGAACGACGACACCCCTGGTGGTAGGAGAGTTGTCCGCACGGAGTTGGTGTTGGACTCTGTAAAGGCTACCGAACTGGAGACTTGGACGAGGAGGCACGGGGGATCCGGTCATCCGGACTGCACCGATACTGGTGCTGCTGCTGCCGTGGGGCGTACTGCCGGGGTGAGACCGCAGCCCAGCATCGGTGGTCGTTCTCTATTCGCTGGTGCCATGGTCAATGTTGCGCAGGACCGTCACACTGAGGAACAACCTGCTCAGTCCACCTCCTCGGCGACCGTGCAGGCCGTGAACACGATTCTCCCCTGCTGTTCTACGTTCCTGTTTCTCTTCCCCGGGGCGTATTTTTACCCAGCAGATTCCAAACAAAGTTCACAACCAGCACAAATCTATCTGCACATCACGACATCTGAGAGGAATTCCTTCGTTCCATTGTTGAAGAGTATCAGGTACAAGTTTTACATTCGTAACATACAGTTTAGCTTTCAACAGACATGCAAAGAACACTACTTGTTAGCCACTGCCGCCTCAATCGCCTTCGTGGTGTCGAGGAAGGTTTTGGAGTCGATGAACTCCTCAATCTTCTTGATCTTCAGGCTCCCTTCGTCGGTAACGATTTCTGCGATGGTGATCGCTTCGTAGGTCGAATCAATCCCGACGGAGGTCTTGGTCACGTTAGTAAACTGTGAAATGAATACCACGTTGAGTAGCTGCGATGTTATCTCAACGTTCGAGATACGGACGTGAACGATGACCTTCCCCGGAGCCTCTATGACGGAATGAGTAGTCTCCTGTGGGAGGGGATTAGCGGCGACGAAGGAAGTTCGATGGTTAAAGTGACTTGCCTTGGTTTCGATCCAAAGGGGGATAATCTTCGCGAGCTGTGCAAGCCACTCCTCTTTGTTTTGCTCCGGTCGGCCAAGGGATCGGGGGTAAGTGACATGGCGAAAGTCCTTGTGCAAGGGCTTCTCGAGAATGGCAAGGTCCTTTTTCTGGAATCCCTTACCCCACTCCGTTACGAGTTTGACTTGAGCGGAATCGGAGCTTGACATTGGGATGAAGCGGCTGAAGGGGATCTTCCTGAGGACCCAGAGGCTGTCAGACCCTCAGGGTTTTATACTGCACAAAAAAACAAATTCCCCAGCCACTATTATTAGTCCGTGCACGGGCCTGCACTGGCCACCCGATGATGTCAGACAATTGAGTGCAAGAAACTGGGACTCCTGACACGTCGAGCGAGGCGGACAGCTTTGTAAACATAGACTAGTCGCAATGAGACACCATGAGGCTGGGTTTGGAGCCAAACAGCCATCGTGACTGAGCTTCCAATGTCACTACGAGGAAGGTGATGAACGGGTGTGATTGGGCTCGGCCGAGCGTCAGCTCCGTCAGATGCGCGGAAAGAGCCGCTGGGAGGGCGGAAGCTTCTTACTATGAATATGATTTTCATTTTCGTATCACCACAATCTGTTTTATGTGTAATACTGATTTCTCTGACTGGTATCAATTAGTTCCCCCTGTATTGGGTACATGGAGAGGGGTGGTAAGAAGATAAGGTAGCGGAATGGTGAGGATGTGCGGCAGACTGGCCGAAACAGAGGTACGTGCAGTCTGGACACCGCCGGGTCGCTCTGAGTTTCCCTACTGTTCGGTGCGGCTTCGGCCTGGCTCGGCCTCACCTTGCTCAGGACCTCTGCATTGTGACCCCGGTGTTGCGAGACCGGGGCAGACACTCTTGACCACAGAAGCCAGCCATGGGGTGACGCCCAAACACGCTCCCATTTCAATCCCACGCCGAGGACACCGCACTTTATCCTCAAACACTATCTTGAAGATGCGCCCACCATGGGCGTTGCAAAGGTTTGACGCAAGGCCCCCCAAATCAACAGCGGTTGAACCTTGTGGACACCATATGAACAATCCACCGAGTTCCAAGGACACGGATATACCCAGAAAGTATGGTTTCTCCTGTAAGCGGGCAAGCTTCCTTGCCTCCCCGCTGATGATTCTGGTAGGCCGTCGCGGTGTGAAGAACATGGGGAATGATCTCCGACCGCAAACTTGTCAGTTAAATGAAACAAAGACCCGCGGACGCGCGAGAGAACGAGATCCTTGACCTTACCAACAAACTGGGAACCACGGAATCTCACAGCCCCTCTAGTTGAAACCCTGCACGATTCAACCGACCCGAACACATGTCCGTCACCGTGCCGTCTCTGCGTCCGTTCGGTTCGCCGTCACTCAAACCTGTCCCAATATTTGTCAATTCTTGGATCAGATGGTTGTATTCGCGTTCCTGCCTTATCGCCGCTCACTGGCAGTGCGTCTTACCATCATTCACAAGAATTGGATGTCCATTCACCCACTCTCAATGATTGCTCCAAACTTGATATCATGATGGGCATGTGCCGTGCGAGGTCTCGCCCCTCCGCACGGATCTCGAACCAGGCCGTCAGCATTTTCTCCACCATTCGGGTTGAAGGTGTTCATGTACCGTTGGATTCACCATCGCGAGAGGTCAATGGACTGGACGTTGGTGAAGTCGAGGAACCCATCCGAAGATCTGGACGTTAATGTACGACAGGATCAGCTTCGCCTTGGCCCCGATGGGGTCGATCTCCCTTCTGGCTTTGCTTCGCGACCGACGATGGCCTTTCGGTAGGGAGAAGAAATCTCGCAACCCCATGTCGTTGCTGGGTCGGTGTAGATGGTGAGAGGATAGCAGATAGTTGGCCTAGTGGCGTTCATTCCATTTCGAGCCACACGATGGTAAGCGTGGGGGCGATATTCGACGTCCTGCAGCCATCCAAGGCGGTCTCTGGCCCAGGATTCCCTTTCACCTCCCGCTGGTTCCTTTCTCGCGGACTCTGGCGTGACCACCAATATGCTTTGTTTTGTCCAAGTTCTCTTATCCTAGTTTCTGCGCTCGATACCACTACGTGCCCTTTTCCTGATCACTCGAATTTCCACCAGCTGCATGACTGGCGCAATCAATTTCATCCAGAACGTCAGCCAGACGCGTGCTCCCTAGACCCACGAACGTGGCCGCCATCGAGTTCTCCAACCACGCTGGTCCCAGCCTTGCTTCTAACGCTCAAGAGTGAACGCTATCTCATTGGCGGACCGTTCGTCGTCATCAGATCCGACCCAGCTTGTTCACAACTCCATTCCATACTCTTGGCGTGCAAGGACTTCAAGTCGCCGAACTCCACGAGATCCGACCACCTTCGTCGTATCTACGGTTTGGTCTTACATGCTGTCGAAGAAGGAACCGAACGGTCCCGAAGCCGAGGAAGATGACTCGGCGAAACTTTGGTATGTGAATCAGTTGGGCGACGACGGTTGTGCGCCCATGGCGATCTTGAACGTGCTTCCGATCGTGGAAGAGGTTGATGTCGAAGAAAGGTTGAGGGGGTTCAGGAACGAGACTGAAAAGATGTCGTCGCTGGTGTGTCGTGCATCCATCTCTTCATTCATAGATTATCTAATTCTTGAAATGCAGATGAGGGGTTTAGCGAATCCATTTCATCGGACAAACGCATAGTACTCTTGCTCGGTACGTCGTTGTACTGTATCTCTCCGCCCCCATTTGCGTACCAAACAGAAACTGTCGTAGACCTGCTGATATTGCAGGGCAACGAACGCACTCGCGATCAGGACCCTCGATGACGCCGCAAATGCCAGACGTCTGATGAAACCTCCCCTGCCAAATTTCGAAAGCTCGCCGCCACAAAAAGGAAGGAACCTGTGAACCCCGACGTCGATCTGAACCAAGGAGCGTATCATTTCGTTGGTTACGTTCCCTTCCGAGGGAAGGTATAGGAATTGGATGGGTTTAATTCCGGACCTGTAGGGGTCGGAGAGTCGCTCTCGCTGCAGTGCTTGGGTTGGTGACTGCTGAACGGAGCCTACCGCATACATGATGCTCTCGGAGCGTTCCTGCGACCCGTCAAGAGTGATGGTCCTCACCTTGGTTGCTACACCGTCTACAAGGAGGCAACCGAGCATGACATCGACCATGTAAAGAATTATGATGAAGACCTCGAGCAAAACCGACTACCACGCTGATCTTCGTACGTCGCGTGTTGTTCGTTCTACGCGAGCGTGTGGATTTTGTAGCTCAATGTCCGGTGGGGGTCGTGTAATCATGCCGGTGCCCATTGGCGCCGGGCACATCCCACGTCACTGGAAGAGTGATCAAACAAGCGCCAGCGACGAGAATGGAGCTTCCAATGAAAGCGAGGGGGGCCCATGGGGTGTCTTCCTGTTTGCCCCCTCTCCCTTTCGCTGTCTGTGCTGTGTTCCCCTGCATCGCTCTGCGTCGCTAGAGTCGGCTTTCTCGGCGAGAATTGTGACCATCGCGCCGTTTAATGTCATCCTTATAACCGATGTGGAGGACATGAAGAATGAGAGGTAGCGCGAGATACGAGGTGGAGCTGACCAGGCCGAGGTCCCATGGGAGTGAAAGAGGATACTGAGTAAGTTCATTTGGTCAGCTGACGCCAAAGGTATTGAATAGTATGAGAGCACAGGGACGATAGAAACTGCCAAACTGCGTACCTTGTCCACTGGATCCCCGAAGGAACTGGGACCAAACGGTTGGACAAGGCGCACACGTTCTGCTGCACGAATCAGACCGGCTCTCTAATCCACCACACAATCGGGTTGACCACACGGTCGGAGAAACGTACAGCTTCCAATACAGTATGTTGGACGCCACATCGTTCTCCATTCATCGAAGGTGCGACTTGTGTGAACCTTCGACCTCGGTAGACACTCGTCGCGACTCGGGCTAATCCGAAAGTCGCTGGGGTGTCGGGTAGGTTGAAGCAAACACACGGGAAGGAACCGTTGTAAAGCGTCCTGTTTTCTCTCTATCTATTACAGGGCCTTATATACGGTCTAGCTAATTGGTAATTAACGGATGAACGTATAAGACCAGTGCGCAGCTTCCGGTCGAACTCCGGGTTCATGAGAATCGCGTCCATGTGCGCGAGTAACAGAGAAAAACGGTAAATTAGTTGTCGCTATCCTACGGTTTGGTCGGCGCGACTCCCGGGGGTTCGTGCTACGTCTACAGCTTGCCCCCAGACCCCCTCATTTCGTGAGACACAGAAAGGAAGGGCGGGGAATCGCGGCGAACCTCCATTCACTGTACCATGACAGCGAAGCACGAGCTGCTCTTCGCGTTCATCAACTTCTCGACCAAGTATTTCCGGTGCCAGAGGGGCAGGAAGATGGGACCGGGTAACCCTCCACCGACCATCGGTTATCAGTGCCACCCTCGACTTCGATTCTCCGAGTCGATGAGGCTAACAGGGAAGGCGTCTCCGAGGACACACCTGGCACTGGCGGTTAGAGTTCGTGGATCCGAATGACGACACCCCTGGTGGTAGGAGAGTTGTCCGCACGGAGTTGGTGTTGGACTCTGTAAAGCGGACGTTGGCTGCCGAACTGGAGACTTGGACGAGGAGACATGGGGGATCCGGTCATCCGGACTGCACCGATACTGGTGCTGCTGCTGACGTGAGGCGTCCCGCCGGGGTGAGGCCGCAGCCCAGCATCGGTGGTCGTTCTCTATTCGCTGGTGCCATGGCCAATGTTGCGCAGGACCGTCGCACTGAGGAACAGCCTGCTGAGTCCACGCCCAAGGAACTTCCTCGGCGACCGTACAGGCCGTGAACACGATTCTCCCCTGCTGTTCTACGTTCCTCTTTCTCTTCCCTGGGGCGTACCAGCACAAATCTATCTGCGTATTGCGCCATCTGAGAGACATTCCTCCGTTCCATTGTTGAAGAGTATCAGGTACAAGTTTTACATTCATAACATACAATTTCGTTGTTATCAGGCACGCAAAGAACACTACTTGGCTTTTGCCGCCCCATACGCCCGCATGGTTTCGAGATAGGTTTTGGAGTCGACGAACTCCTCAGTCTTCTTGATCTTCAGGCTCCCGTCATCGTCGGTAACGATGTGTGCGATGGTGATCGCTTCGTGGGTCGTGTCAACCCCGATTGAGCTCTTGGTTAAGCTAGTAAACTGTGAAACGAATGCCACGTTGAGTAGCTGCGGTCGTAATCTCAACGTTCGAGATACGGACGTGAACTATGACCTTCCCCGGAGCTTCTGTGATGGAATGATTAGTCTCCTGTGGGATGGAATTAGCGGCGACGAAGGAAGTTCGATGGCTAAAGTAACTTGCCTTGACTTCGGTCCAAAGGGGGACGATCCCCTTCAAGTATTCAAGAAACTCCTCTTTGGTTTTGTCTTGCAGGTTGAGAGATCGGGGGTAAGTTACATAGCGAAAGTCCTTGTGCAAGGTCTTCGCGATAGCGTCAAGGTCCTTGTTGTGGAATCCCTGACCCAAATCTTGTACGAGTTTGGCTTGAGGGGAAACGGAGTTGGACATTGGGATGAAGCGACAGAAGGAGGCCTTCCTGAGGACCCAGAGGCAAGCCGGACCCTCAGGGTTTTATACTGCACACCTACACCCACGTTCCCAGCCACCATTATCAGACGATTGAGTGACTGTCCGTAAGGAAATAACTATGTATAAATTTCCTAGAAGGGTGCCAGTAGCCGAGATTTACTCCGCAATATCTGGGAACTTCCACATTGCGTTCACCAATAGGGCTGGGCAACCAAGCATCGAGGTAACACCAGTGCATAGTGGCGTTGAAGCAGGTGGAGTTACAGTCCTTCCCGAACCTGTAATTCTGAAGGTTGGGTGAATTTTGAGCGAAACGGCTGTGGCACCGCAATTCCAGATGCGCGGTTTGAAGACAATTTCCCCGACCCGACAGAGCGGTCGGGGTCCTGACAGTTCCCTTATAAGTGCATGGATATTCGTGTGCACATCGTACAGACCTACGGACAGTCACTCATTAAGTGTAAGAAACGGCGGATAGCTTTATAAGCATAGACTAGTCGCAATGAGACTGGATTTAGAGCCAAACAACCATCGTGACCGGGCTTCCGATGTCACTGCGAGGTGGTGATTGGGCACGGCCGAGCGTCAGCTCCGTCAGACGCACGGTGTGAGGGCGAGATCTTACTCTGCTTTCTCCGACTATTATCAATGGGTTCCGCCTGTATCGGGTACGTGGAGATGGGTGACAAGAAGATAAGGTAGTGGAATGGTGAGGATGTGCTGCAGGCTGGCGGAAACAGAGGTACGTGCAGTCCGGACACTGGATCGCTCTCTGAGTCTCCCTACTGCTCGGTGCGGCTTTGGTCCGGCTCCGCCTCACCTTGCTCCGGACCTCTGCATTGTGACCTCGGTGTTGCGAGACCGGGGCAGACGCTCTTGACCACAGAAGCGGTGACGCCCAAACACGCTCCCATTTCAATCCCACGCCGAGGACACCGCACTTTATCCTCAAACACTGTCTCGGAGGTGCGCTCAGCATGGGCGTTGCAAAGGCTTTACACAAGGCCCTCCAAATCAACAGCGGTCGGACGCTTGTGGATACCATATGGGCAATACGCCGAGATCCGAGGACACGTATCTACCTCCCGCCCCCCGATTACGACAGGACCGCACGCCCCTTCACCACGGAATCAGGATACATGTCAATTACATACCGTGCAGTCTCTGCGTTCGCCACCATTCGAACCCGTTCTCGATATTTGTCAATCCTTGGATCAGGTGATCGAGGAAGTTAGCCCGTTGTACTTGCGTTCCTGCCTTAGCACTACTCACCAGCGGTGCGTCTCACCATCATTCACAGGAATTGGACGTCCATTCACCCACTCTCAGCGATTACTCCAAGCTTGATATCATGGCGGATGATGGCTCGGTGTACCCTGCGGGGCCTCGCCACTTCGCACGGATTTCGAACCAGGCGGTCGGCATCTTCGCCACCTATGTCTTCGACCAAAATCAAGGTACTGCTGCGTGGACTTCTGTCTCCTTTCTAAACCCCCCCGGACGGTACACCAACGCTCGTCGCTGGTCTGGGGGCCCCGGTGAAAGTCCCGTGGCTACGAGTTGTCGATGCGTGGCCAATATGACCCCTTGAAACTAAACATACGGTTCACCCCCGGAAATCTATTCCAGATGGAAATTCTTCACGTCCAGTCACAACACCTGTCGCTCGATCCGCACTTCTGACGCCGCAGCCAGGCGTTCCGATCCAACGTTGACTTCCTCGTTTCTCTCGTCGCCCGAATGGCCCGGGCTGGCCCTGTCATGCGGTCGAGTGCAGAAGAGGGTTTCAAGCAACGGAAACTCCTCTATCGTTCTCTCTGAACAACAAACCTTAACTTGAACTTCGGGCCACGTTCCTGCCCCTTCGCTGCGCATGTTCTGATGGATGTGTTCTTGCTGAGTAGGCTCCGAAAGTCTCGGATGAGGGAGGAACGGTCGGGTGGAGAGAACACCATCTCTGCACAAGTGGCAGAAGATTTCACGCAGCGGCCCCAAGCCCCCCATCGTACGAACCACACTCCTTTCGTCATCACCTGTGGTCGTCACGTATCACGTAGGGCCACAGAAAGATCTTCATAACGCCCACACCTCTTGACCGCTCCGCGTGGTCATCCGTGGGTCCGCGATCAGGTGACAGCAGGTTTCAATTCGATAGACGACCATTCCCCATAGGATACGACTCCAACTCGTTCAATGCTTAAGCGCTTACCTTTTGACGGTATTGGGGCCCGGCACCCCGGCATCGCGGCATCGGCCGGCCCGCACATTGACCTCAGCAGGTCAGCAATCCGGTTTTCCCACTCGCTTTTGGTCCATAGAGTCGTTAGCAACCCATGGTTCGTGTCAGGGGTGTATCGTCGATTTTTGCGAGTGGCACGATAGTGGGAATTAGTAAACGAGCTGGGGCCGTATCCTATGGGGAACGGTCTATCAAATTGAAACCTGCTGTATTACGTTCTGAGAGTAGTTCCCTCGATTCCTGCAGAGGAGTAGGCGCAAGCTTTGCGCTCATAATATACAACTTTGCTATCGTCAGGCCCATGAAGAACACTACTGTTTCTTGGCTCTTGCCGCCATGACTGCCTGAACGAAGTCGAGATGTGCCTTAGAGTCGGTGAACTCCTCGATCTGCTTTATCTTCAGGCTCCCATCTTCGTCGGTCACGACGTGTCCGATGAAGATCGATTCGCGGTTCATCTCCACCCCGACTGAGGTCTGTGCCTTGTTGGTGATCTAAGGGGTGGATACCACGTAAGTATATGCGACATTGATTTAAACGCTCGGGATACAGACGTGAACGACGACCTTCCCCGAAGCGTCTACGATAGAATGAACGGTCGGCTGCGGGAGGGTGTTTGGTCGTCGTCAAGGGGGTCCAAGCAGCAATTAATAAAACTCACCTTAAGGTCGGTCCAAAGGCCGATGACCCCCGCGAACCGTTCAAGCCACTCCTCTCTGGTTTCCTCTGGCATACCAAGAGATCGCGGGTAAGTGGTGTGACGGTAGTCTTTGTGCAAGGCCTTCGCAATAAGTTCCAGATCCCTCTTCTCGAATCCCTGACCCCATTCGCGCATCAGTTTGACTTGTGGGGAGCCGGAGTTGTCTGGGTCGGACATTGGGACGAGACGACTGTAGGTGGTTTTCCCTGGGGACCCAGAGGTGAGTCAGACGCCGGGGCCCCAGGGTCATGTATTATGTGTCTCCAAGCACGTTCCTAGTAGTTGCTAGTTCGCGCGGGGCTCACGCGACCATAGAATGACGGCAGGCAATTGAGTGTACGGCACCTGGAACTAACCCGACATGCCAAATGAGGCGGGGTTACTGGCTCCACTGTAAGCGTAGGCTTATGAAAACAACGTCACGGGGCTGGACTTGGAGTCAAGCAGCCATCGTGACATTGATACCGTGAACGGTTTCGGTACCTGCCAATTCATCATGGCGGGCAGGAAACGAGAGGACGTTCCCACGGGAAGAAGAACCCTCTGACGGATCGCCATCTTGGGTGAGGGATTTTGAGCGCCCCAACGAACGAATATCAGGATGGAACTGTGACGCATCTGTAGTTATAGGGTCTGTGTAAAGCTACAGTCTCTACCTACATAGTATCGTGGTCTCCGTTGTCCTTTCTCGGCATTTTGGTCACTCCACGTGGCCATCTGTGTATCCACAATCTGTCGCCTAGGTGGAGCTCGCTGAGGGCCTCACGCACGCTGTAGGGCAATCACACTACGAGCAAAGTCTCCCGCCTCATGACGATTCCAGAAGATCCAGTCAACGTCCATTCCCACTGGACGCTCGAGCGTGAGAATTTGTCGTCCGGCAACGGGTGGCGGTGTCACTCTTCCCTCCTCGGTGAGATTATGTTCCTACAGGTTCAAAGAGATGCCTACAGTGTTTGCTTCCCTTGTTCACGGTACAACCGGTATATGGTATGCGGAACGTGTTGTCCGCCTTTTTTGATTTCCAATCGATGAATCTGTGATCTTCCATCATAGCCTTGTGATCCCGTTGCGTGCACTGTACGGAAGGCGCCCGGAGTGCTATCACTCCCTGGAGATTTAGGGTCTGGAATTTTCACTTTCGGGATTCCAGTTTCCACGGAACGCGCTGATTGGGCGGTCTGCCCGGGAGTTGCTATGGAAAAATCGGGGAGATTGGAAGAATACAGGGAAGAATCGGGGAACAACATAACCGTACTGCCGGTTGGTGCTGTCCTTGCGAGTGAGGGGGAGGACGTGAAGAATGGAAGGTAATGTGCTACCTCTCCCGCACTACTCGGAGCGAGCGGTACGAGAGGGAGCTGACCAGGCCGAGGTCTCGTAGAAGGGAGAGAATAACGAGCGAATTGCATTGCTCAGCTGAGCCAAAGTCTTCTCAAGAAAGACATCAATGGTATGGGGATACAGGGACAGCACGTAGAGACTGCCAAACTGGGTACCCAGTCCGCTGGACCCCCGAGGGAACGACGAGGCACCTGGCACATTTTGCTGCGCCAACCAGATCGGCTCCCTGGTCCACCACACAATTCCACCACACGATTGGGTTGACCATGCGGTCAGAGGGAGATACAACTTCCAACATAGTATGTTGGACGCCACACCATTCTCCATTCATTGAAGGTGCGATTTGGAGTCCTCATTTCGTGGGACACAAATCGGAAGGCTGGGAAATGTGGCGAACCACCATTCATGGTATTGTGACAGCGGACCACGAGCCGTTCCTCGCGTTCGCATCCAGTGGGATACATAGTTGATTGTCGGAGGTTTGGGTGGACCTAAGCTTATGTGGGTATGTTTGTATGTTTGTATGCCAAGGGAAGACCATCTTCTGAGACAGGGACATACGGAGGGTGATTCGAAGCCACCCAGCGGAAATCGTAAGAATTGAACATCCGGTTTTGAATGGTGAACGGACATGGCCAATAGCGACACACGATACGACGTTTATTCAGGTTAGTGGCAGATCGCGTGTTTGTCGAACGTTAATGTCAGTAGACGCCGGACCTAGTGCTGGGAAGGCAAACACCGCTAGCGGAAGAAACCCTCTGATCTACCCCAGAAGGGAGGGGTGTGTCAGTCAGGATCCCGACGGTCAACGTCATCCGCCGACCTGTTCCTCCGCCGGCCTGTACAGCTGACAAGATGCGGAACCCACAGGTAGACTCCACTGCGATCATGAGACGACCACGGAATTTAAGCGACATCCACCCTCCGAGAACAAGCATTTGGCAGTGGGTCGGATTCCATTCCAGTTTGAATGAGGGAACCTGCTTCCACAAAGAGAAGAGACCGATCTCCGGTGACGATATGAATCCGAGCTGGGTCCTATCCATTTGGTGGCCGTGCACTGACGAGAGGCTTGTTCCCGATCCACGGATTGGTTTGGAAGCTTCCGCCGGACGAACCTATATAAGGATCCACACGAGAGAGTGCGAGATCCCTCATCTTCCTCGTGACCTTCCCCCCCATGCACTCACACGGAGTAATGACCCCCCGTAGCGGTCTCGTCTACATCATCGTCAACAAGAAGGCGAAGTTAGTCCTCGACGATCCCGTCGGTGAGGGAGGGTTCATCAGTGTCAACCGCCTGTGTGAGAATGACACCCAGAAGGCACGACCCTCAGTATCTCACCGCTACCTCTGCCTGTAGCTTACCTCGTCTCTATGTCGCAGTGGATGCTCTCTCAGAGCCGAGACGGCCTTTGGACTCTCCAAAACGTCAGAAACGGCAGATTCCTCTCCGTTGAAAAATTCGATGCGAAAGACGGAGACCCCGTCCTTGCAAAGCGTGGCGAGACGCAGATGTGTCGTTGGTCCATCATACCTGAAGATTCCATGAGTTTCCGGTAAACTCGGTCATACGCACCGGTGTCCAACGTCTGCACGTATTAACGAATCTTCCCAACAGGATTTGTCCCTCGAATTCTAACCGTGCAGCATCGTTAGGCACAGGTGCCGGGGCGGACGCCATACCAGTAGTGTTGAAGGACAGTCCGGGCGATTCGACACGAGCGTGGACCTTCATGAGGACAGTAGAAGCATTCTGAAAAAACATGTAGCAGTTATAACACAATCCCCTGTACTACATCGGGCCAGATGCCCCTAATCTGAACGAAGAGTTCAAGTGTCAGCGAAAGCGACCTCTGAGGAGAAAACAGGTAGTTTCGGAGCCGACCCAATTTCAAGTGGGATAAGGGTCACGACGAGGGAGTGGCGCGAAGTTCGCGCATTCGGGATCCTGTTGGTGAAGTTCCTCAGCGGTCCCGTTGGCGATGGACCGATCTGCGATCGTCGCGACGTTCCCCGCCACGTTGTCGGATCGACTCATCGTGGCCCTTTGCATACGAAAGTGACCAATTCCCTAGAATCCCTCACTCATTTCCTCGCAGCCGTCTGAATTTTGACGCGGTACCTTACTCGATGCGGTACCAAACTTCATGAAACTTACACCCGGTGCGTGCCCGTCGAATCAATTTCCCGCATGACCCCAAATCCAATCCCTCACGCGGCTACCACGTAAGGGGGAGGCGGTGTAACCCTAGGGCTCGTTGGGTCTCATTATAATCCACGTTCGGCGAACACGAAGGCCCTACAATCTCCGGCGATGGAGTTGGCTCGCCCCTGGAGAGTCTGCCTCACGGCTACCAAATCTCAAATCTCGTCGCTGATCAGGGTCCCCATGTCTGGCCGTTCGCTCTCTTGTGGTGGAGTTGTATCGCCACCATCCCTGGAAGGACACCACCCTTATTATGGTAAAGAAAATCCAGAGCACGCAGATTATGCGATGGGCAACCCCGCGTACCGGAGGTTCATCGATTTTGTTTCTGCCAAGAGGACTCCACGAGCAGTACCTCCTCCGACCGGTAAAATATGGGATCCTGCTCAAATTTTCGAACGATTCTGTCGTCAGCGACTCGAAGTGGCTCGTCAAGGGTGCCCCCTGGCCCAAAGTTCCTTTTGTACAGATTGCTTGGATTGGCGACATGCACGGTAATGGAGACGTGAACAAGCGGGAAGAGGTTGTCGTTGCTGCAGGTTCTGTTGGAACGGTCGCGCTAGCTCCCATACTCTGTAGACCACGCCTTATCGTGGGTAGAATCGTCCATAAGATTTTACAATCAAGCTCTCATGCGGCGTTACTCCGACTGTTCAAACTACCCGAGGTGATTTTGTGATCATCACAACCAACTGCATGTGAGAACTGGCTGTACTGGAGGAAAATAAGTGTGTTCCCGATACAGTACCGCTAGTGTATAATCATGTGGTCTGCTTCTTGCGAAAAAAGAAGTCTCCATTCAAAAGGTGATCCTGGCGAGATAATCCCCAAAACTCTTGCCCTGTATCCTCGCGATCTCGTGTTCCAGAGCCGACGGTTGCCTTGAACCATCAGCACCTGAGAAGGTACCGGCACCCCATGGGCTGCCTAAAAACGACCACCCGTCGGAACTAGAAAGATCCAAGAACAGCCCGATGATCACGCACCTCCATGGACTTCCTCAAGGTTTGTCAGCTGAGCGAACGCGTGTTTGTATCCCAACGGAACGTAGATGATACCGTGGTGAACGAGGACGCTCAATGAGTTGTACACGGACATTTCTTGTCCACCTCCGGGTCCACTGGTCGACACGAAGACACCAGCGTATTTGCCACCGAGAGCACCGGATGCCCAAAGGCCACCGGTTGAGTCCCAGAACGCCTTCCACTGGGCGGGGAAGTTGCCGAATCGAGTGGGAATACCGAAGAGAAAAGCATCGTAGGTGGCGAGGATATGCGGGGTGATGATCGGGTAGTCGGGTTTGGGAGGAGCGTTCATCGACCGTAGGGCATCTTCTGAGAGGGTCTCAGGCACCCTGAGGAGTATAACATGAGTATTGACCCAGAAGAAGCACACGTGTTGATAACAACCCACTGGTAGATTGTCACACTTCCACCCGCAGATTCTACACCAGCCTTGACTGATTCGGCGACTGATCGGGCAAAACAACACATGATGATAAGGAGGCCGGTTACACTGAGGATAAATTACAGGAAATCGTGGGACTCACGGCTGGCGATGTGGCCATACATGCTATAAATTACGACCGCGGTTTTGAAGGTCTTCGGACCCACCTTGGTGGGGACGGTGGTACCGCTGGTAGCAGGCTCGTCGGCAGATCTACTCGCGGGCTGCTCGGTCGCCTTCGTGGACTTGGAACTGGAAGCCTTGGGTCTTTCCTCTTCGGAGAAGTTGTTCTTCAACCACTTGGATGGGAAACACATGGCGGGTATCGAATCGGAGGGGGAGGAGGGGGAGGAATGGGGGTCGAGAAAACTCGGAAGGGTGGTGGCTTCTCTTCTTTGGCCTCTTCATTTTATATCGCGGGAGCACCTTCGAGTGCGCGAGAACAGTTGAGAAACTTGGGATGATTTCGGGAGGATCACTCACGTAAAAAGGTGGAGGCCAGCACGGTGATTGGTCAGTCACACGGTGCGACCGTCTAAAAGTGGATCCATCTTCTCAGGTTGGTAAGCAGGAGTGCATGCGAACCGGCCAACGAAGTCTGTGATAGCATCAGCAACTTTCGTAAGATACCGAATGGCCGTATGTGGTAACGAATTCACGACGGAAGTCGTCGCAATAGAGAGTGGGACTGAACACAAAGAAGAGGGTGGTAAGCAAGATTTAAAGGCGGTTATCGACTCGCTTCAACTGTTTAGGCCCTGAGTAATCTGGGGTGTGATGTTCCCTGTTGCTTGCCTCAGGCCTGTAAGCAGACCTACAGTTAGCCGTGTATAGACGGTCAGATGCGGTGATCGCCAGAAGAGAGTGGTCTGGATTCGCTCATCCCTGGATGCAGGCGTGCGCAACACAAAATCATGCAAAAATTCGAGAGAAAAAAAACAGTAGGCCCTCAGAGTGAACGCGCCAGGGAGAGGTCAATGTAATAAATAGAAGACGAAACACAAAGGGAAGGCTCGCTGTTTTCGGTTTCTTCGATGGTTAGACGACCAGGGACAATCCCACACCACGTTCCGGCCACGACATGCGCCTGTCGATTGAAGACAGCCAAACCACGACCGCAAGACGACGGAGGCCGGCGATGACAGTGATGTGCCTTGCGCCGGCAAAAACGGAGGCAGCTGCGTTGGCGAAACACAAGAAGATGCGCGCCATCAGAGGGAGCCGCTGAACCTCCCCCCCTTGTTGTCAGCACCACCCAACCTTGACGATGGCTTCGAAACACCAGGGTCCTTCGCCCATCCCGGACGGCCTAACGACAGCCCAGAGCCAACCCAAGGAACAATCCTGGGGAAGAGGTAAGTCACACTTCACCCTAATTCGATTCACTCGGTCTCACTCCCTGCCCTCACGCACAGTCCTTATTTGCGGTGGAACAGACTGGTGAGATTCCGCTCGGATTTTCCGCCGGTCGTCCGGTGTTCACTGACGCATCCGGTTGTCCGAAATTCTCAGGCCGAAGTTGGGTCGTAAAGAGCGTGGTGGGGGTAAAAACCAAGACGACAACCAGTGCGTTCTCCACAGGAAACTCCTACAATCGCAACCCTTTCCCAGATTTTAAGCACTCCCCCCCCTCGCAACAGCCCAGATCTAGCAGAACCCCACATCCTCCGTTCGCTGTCGAATGTCAAGGTATCCTCCATCCACGCTTCCGCCCATGGCTGCCATTCCATCATGCTTGACGTCTCCGGTACGGCTTGGATGTTCGGTCGCAACGAGCGTGTGTCATTAGGTGTCGCCAATCGCGACTATATTTCGGAGAACGCGCCATTAAAGCTCCTGGCTTCGACTTTACCTGGCGCGTCGGCGAGGACGCGTTTCGTCTACGCTGCCTGTGGGCGAAATCACAGCTTGCTAGTCGGCAGCGAAGGTCAAGTGTGGTCAACAGGAGCCAACAACCTCGGACAATGCGGACACGCTCCGTGCCCTGAGGTCCCAACCTGGCAACAGGTGAAGGGTACTTTTGGTGGTGGAAGGGTCTTCAAGGCGGCAGCTGGGATCACTTTTAGCGTCGTTTTGACGGAACAGGGAAGGCGTGAGTGGGCAGTATACACACCTTTTCAAGTTTTCAAGCACTGACACCCATCCCAGTGTTTTCCTTCGGCAGCGGGGAGCACGGCCAGTTGGGCAACGGAAGGACGGGCGAACACATCATTACCGGAAACAAGACCGCTTACGACGTGTATAACGATCCTAGTGAGTCTTCTATCGTATCACGTTGCAAGGAACCCCCCTCAATGCATAAATTGGTCCCCAGTCGCCGTTAAAGCGCTCGACGGAAAGCATATCACACAGATCGCCTGCGGCCCACAACACTCAATTGCCCTCGATTCTGAGGGCGTCGTTTACGTATGGGGGTACAACGGTTACTGCCGATTGGGACTCGGACATCAGAAGGACATCCTTTTCCCCACACCTGTCCCCCACGTACGCCCCTCCACGCAAGAGCTTTTTAATAATGCCGTGTTCACGCTCAATCGTTTCGCAGTTTACTGGACCTAACGTTTCTAGCATGGGTCGGATGGTCGTCGCTGGACCGTCTAATTCAGTTGTGATCGACAAGCAAGGCATGTACTGGATGGCCGGAAAAGTAAGTCATCTCCGACTGTGTCGTAATGGACCGAACCTAACGTTTTTGTCATAGTGGAAAAACACAGGAGATGGTAAATCCCTCGGTTCCTGGACACCTCCCCCGGAGCACTGACCGCCGATCCAAGGTTCTTCTGGATCGCCGTACTCCCACTTCCGAATCATCCAGGATATCATGTCGGTCTCAAACTTGACGACGCCCGTGGTGACACTGACATCATATCAGGGGATGTAAAATGACGCACGCGAATTGTGGAGGCGTGACCCATTGGGCCCTTTCCCTCGATGACGACGATAGCGTTATGACCATCGGCTGGGGTCAAAACGCCGCGAACGGTAACCGATCACTCTAATCTTAATGCATGAGTTTCTCAAGGAAGTTTGGGATACGATTAACAGGTGAACTCGGATTGGGTCCCGAAGAACCTCGAAGCGCCACGAAACCGACTCGCCATCAGCCGTTGATTGGCATCGAAGTTTGCGGGTGAGTTCGCGTCCCTTTTTTTTCCAATACCCTTCCCCATTCTAAGCTTAGAATGGGGTATCCCCGTCCTTCTTTTGCCGCCTTGATGCTTAACTGACGTTGCGAAAACCTCCTTTGTTTGGTGTTTGGTGTTCTGCATGATGCGTGATTGGCGTCCGTTCGGTGCCGGCGTTGCGTATCCATGATTTCCCCACGTTGTAATCGTAACCGCTTTTTTTTTCTATGATGGGTTTGAATCCCAACCTACCGGGTACCCAGCGTCGCAGCGGGTCAGAACACGACTTTCTTCCTCGCCCGACCGAACGACAAGTTCTCCGATCTACCGAGACACCCGGCAGATCTCGACACCCCGCAGGATTGTATCGTTTGTTCCCAAGATAACGGAGATGACGATTCTCCTTTGGAATGCGATAAGGTCCCCCACCCCTTTTATTCCCCCCCGGTCGCCAGGCATTATACTCACCCAACCATCCCATCTAGTGCGACTCTCCATACCACCTGGGGTGTCTGATTCCAGCCCTGGATGCCGTTCCAGACGGTGAATGGTTCTGTCCCCGCTGTCTGCTCGATCCGGGTGCACCCATCGGACCAGAGGACATTCCCGCTCCTTCCCAACCTAAAGGACCGAAACCGAAGAAGCCGACTCCGGTGTATAGGGATGATGACGAGGAGGACGATTATAATGTCAAGGACGATGATTCGGATGATGAACCGAGTTACCGAGGTCAAAAGAGGAAGGGTATGGGTGGGACAAGTGGCGCGGCCAAACGGAAGCGGTAGATGGGATATTCGTTCTCATGATCACCCACCCCCCATCCACCTACAAATCGCCCGCCTGGTGTGTTGGTGGACGTCTGGTGGACCATGCATTGTCATTTATCCGCGTGGTCCCCGCCCGACCGACCATCTCCCCACCGGATTCAATTCTCCCCCATTTTTTCTCTCCCCTTTCATATCTATGTATCTACCGTACACATGTTCAACCTTTCTTTCTCTCTTTCGTTAATGTCGGGTTTCTTGAATTTCTTTCTTACATATATACATTCCCGCAAATGTGAAACCAGTACCGTGCTGTCGATCCCGTTACATATGAGACCGGGCCAGAATGCACGAGTTCCTGCGTCCGATCTGGTGTGAGGGTGGGGGGTATTATATAATTATTGGACAACTGAGGGTACTAAGGCCCTCAATAGGTGGGAAGGCGGCTAGGAATGTGGTGAGTAACAAGGCGTGCGTGCGTGCATGATATATAGTTGAAGTCTACGACGGGGTAGATATTGACCACCCCCCCCCTTCAAGACTTTGCAAACACAGTCCTCTACAAAACCCAACCACAAGAAGGGAGGGGGGGTCGGAGAAAGCGTTCGCAGCGTGAACCGGTTCGTGACGAGAGATGAACGGCACGTGTGTTTCGCATCGGGAGGTTGCATGCATGGGGAGAAGGGTGTTGCCTCACGAGTCAGGAGACAACTTGTTGATCACGAACCACGAAATTCCCAATCCCAACCCCAGCACGGCGACCATGGCGAAGACCATGAACATGATCAAATCCCAATGCGTCTCCTTCGCCATCGTCTTCACTCCCGGTCTCACGGCATCCTTGACCTTGCCACCCGTGGCCATTGCGAGATTTTGAAGCTCGACGAGTTCTTTGTCGCGTTTCTCGTCGAGAGTGATCACGGCCGATCGACGGTCGTTGGGATCGATCACTGGACCTTGACCCGGTTGTGATGGAGGAGAGACGAAGGATGGGTAGTTTAGTTCACACCACATCTCAACCTGAAGGAAAATCATGAGAGAGTTGGACGGGTGTAGGGCTACCGGCGGTGGAGGTACTTACGTGACCACATGAGATGGCGATTTTCAGGAAGTTTGGATCTTTTGGATCGCACTTGACGTGAATCCGTCGAATGTAATCCCGAAAGAGGTACGCGACGTCTCGTGGGTTCGTCGCCTGCATGATCAGCTACAGAAAAAAACGCAGACCACATAAGCGCCTGCTCCACCGAAGAAAAATATGACCCACTCGAGCAGCCTCTGCTTTCCTGATCTTGACGTTCCTCTGGAACGTCTGTGGGTTCATGAACACCACGTTGAGCGTAGCGATGGCCATGACTTGGGGTATCGCGCAAAAGTTGAACGCGGTCTGGTTCCTGAGCAGCCTCAGGTAGTCCAAACAATCCGGAGCATGTCGCAGAACGTCCACGACAAGTCCGCTGAGGACCCACAGGGCCTGCTTCCCGTTTTCTGGAGCATACATCTCCTTCATCTCCTTGAACGCCCCGCGTCCATCCACGCTGTACTCCTCCCTGGCCCAGATTTCCTTGGGCCAGAAATACCGTCGTTGCTCGACGTCTTCCCGGTAGTCCCTGATGATATTGGTTTTTTGGAGGAAGAGACCCATGGAATTGGACAGCTCGAGTTGATCCGCCAACCAAGGCTGTTCCTTCCCAGAAGCAGCGAGGAGACGAGAAAGACCTTCCCCGACGAGCCCAGCGACGTAATGGCAGTACAGATCCCAGTCCTCGATCTTCTCGAGGTAAATCTCACCCGTCGTAGCGGCTTTGTGAGCAAAGTCGGCCATACCGTTTTGCATCCTTTTGCAAGTCTCGATGACGACATCCCGATACCTGATTCGGGTTAAGTTAAACGAGGGAAATACCTTTGCGGGCGTGCGTGGTGACGTACTCTGGTTTGAGGCGGTTCAATTCCTCGACGACGACGTCGTATTCCACGAGGAGTTGACGGTCCTTCTCGCCGGGACCACACCCGTCGAACGTCCAACCTGGGGTGACGGTGTGTTTGTGGAAAGAGCGAAGGATCGGTTGTTTGACTAGATCGGGGATGGTCATGTCATCCTCGATGGTGTCCAACCCCCTCAGTACGAGGTAAAATATGCAAATCTAGTGAATTTTCAAAATTCAAAATAGGGTCGCGGTCAACGTTTGAGGAGATGGAAGGTCATAATGTGCTGGCCGTCACAGGGAAGGGAAGGCAGAAGAAAGGAAACTTACGACTCGAGCGAGATCACCGTCGAGCTCTTTGATGACTGCGGAGAAACTCCTGGAGGTCATGTCGAGGAATTCCCAACACCTCCTCATCGAGCGTCTGTCCCATCCTGACGTAGCGTGTTCGTGGACGGCGGACAGGTCACGTTTCGATTCATGGAAGAGCTTGAACTGGACAAGGGTCTGAAAATCGCCTGGGCGGGTAAAGAGGAGTTTGAGCAGGCTTTCAGACGAGCTCATCTTTTTCTGGAGGGAGGGGGGGAGGGAAGGAGGAGGATGCAAGTGGGGAGAGATACTTCTCGTACGACTTCTCTTCGTGAACGTGGCGATCACCCAGCGGCTAAACTGCTCTCAAGAAAAAAAATGTCGGACGTCCAGCTCAACCCCCCTCTACGAATCCAGCCAGCGACGGCGAAAAAGATCTCGGCAAAGTCAGCCCAGGCTCACGTTTCCCAGTTCCTGGACGACCACCAGGAGAGACACGTCTCAGCCAGAACGCAGGGAGACAGCACGATCATCGCCCAGCTTCAAAAACTCGCCGACGCTCTTGCGCAGGAGCAGGCGATGAGAAAATCGAAATGAGGTGTGACACGTATTTCTATATTCCATAGTCTGTTCATTCAATTCAAGTACATTAGGCATTACAAACGCGTGTGGGTTGTGCCCCCAGGACACACTAGAGATTACAGTGAAATCTGGCGGTGAGTTAGTTCCGCTTCGTGGGGATGGGATCCTGACCCGGCTCCCTCTAACAGAGTAGTTGGTCAGTTCCGAAATGTGGATCAGTGGCAAGTGCGAAACACGCACGCGTAGTTCGAAGCGGCAGACCTTGTAAACTCCATCCCCGGGTTTGTGCATGTAAGCCTATCCTCAGGCGTTAGAGTCGACTTGGTGAAGCACGAAAGGAACGGGACGATTACATCCGTCACTTTGTAAATGCCGTCATAGCGGTACCTAGGGAACGTGAGTTCACGGCACCATTGACACTGTTCTCAACCACGAACCCAGAGCGGGGAGCGTATTTGGAATCCAGACCGCACCCCCGGATGACCCGGACAGGCTTGCCCAGTTCGAGGGACATCTGTACGATGATCAGGTCTGCGCCGTCTGCCAAACTGTGATCCTTACAACTAATGCATTATTGTCCTTGTGCTCGAAGGACTGGTCTTCGATTTGGATGCCGTTCCCCCACGCCCCGCTGCCCCCTCCACCGTACCGTCTCTCCTCCCCGTATCCGCCCGTTCCTGTATACTTTCTATAACACGGTGAGATAATGGACGAGAAAACAGAGGTCAGTGGCGCACATTTCGTTTCCGTTGTCAACATCATCTGAATATCCCCCAGACATCACAATGGAATGAGCGCCATACCTTCCACCAGAAATTCCGGCCTTGGTAGGGGTGTGCATTCCATCCGTTGAGCAATCCTTCCTGTGAGTGGGTCAGCGAGTTTCGCGATAACCCATCCAAGGACGCTTGCCTGTTGTTCCAAGTTTTGCCAACCGGAATTCCTGAGATGGGGCCAAACCTGCTTTCATTCTGATAGAGTTCTGGTTGAGCGTCTGCCATCGCCCGCCTCCTGGACGCGATGATTGAGAAAAGTGGAGCTAGAGTCGTTATCGAGACACTTACCGTTCCTCCATACCAACCCGGTGCTGGGGCGAGGTTGGGGTGGCGGGTTCGAAGCGAGGCCTAGATCTGGGTATGAAGAGGTCTGGGGGCATCTTGTGGTGTGGTCGTGGTTGGAGAGAGAGAGAGCGAGGGAGCGAGGAGTCAAAGGGAATCAGAACACGTTGATGCTAATTGAATGTAACGCGACCCACCATTGTTCCCCCATAATCGGTCACCGGTCAACCGGTCATCGACCCATCCTCCACCAACTCGAAGGTGAGCAAACCTCGCGTGGCCATCGTTGCGGGTCGAGAGAGAGAGGGAAAACAAGGTCTCATCTTGACTAATCCGCAACCACGCGATCAAGTTGAACACCGACAATGACGACGAGCAATCTCACTTTCCTCGATTTCCTCAAACCCCGACGCAACGAAGCCGCCCTGCGACTGCGAAACAGTCTTCTTGCTCTCGCAATCTTGTTTGTCATCACGAATCTCTCGTCCGCATTCCCTTCAATACTGTCATCACTCACTGTCGTCTGGAACGCGGTCACTCCCGTACCCACACCCTCAAAACCGCGTGCAGGGAGTGGTGGCAACAGGGATGGAATGGAGGGAGGACTTTGGTGGTGGACAATATCCGTCGTCGGTGCGTATCCAACACCCGGGCGAACGTGACCTTTTTTCTGACAGTCCCTCCGTAGAGGGAGGCGTGTGCGCACTGCTCATGATGTCGATATTCCAATCTGCCTTCGCGTTGAAGTACCCTAAAGATCCATTCCCACCCATCCCCACGCCAGTGAAACCTTTCAATACCCCAGCCAACTCACCAGCCGTGTCAAAACACAAGATCCTTTCACCTACGGCATGTTTCCCCAGAACTTGAATCTGCCCTCGTGTACTCACGCGTGTTTTTCAGAAAGTGACGCCACAGAAGCAAAAACCATTCAATCCTGCCAGTTCTACCCTCTCGACCTCCACATACCTCACCTCACCCGTTTCGACCCCGTCGAGGACATTGAACTACAAGCTCCCAACCGCTTCTCCATTCAATGACTCGACCAACTCCAACGTGTCGATGTCAACGGGTGTGCCACCCTCACCTTCCCCATTGTTGAGCTCCCCATTGATGGCGTATCGGGGGAAGCATTCCCATACTGCCGGAAGTGGGTACCGTGTTCACTTCTATGGATCAAATAACCGATAACTAACGTACCGTTAGAACCCCTAACGAGTTCTTTCCTTGGAAAACTTACGGCTGACGATGACGATGACGATTAGGCAGGGACTCGCGTTCCGACCCCGCACGATACCGAATTGCATTTCAGAACTGCAGTGCTCACTGTCGACTATCTATTCGTACCATTCCTTATAATTAAGTCTACACCTGTGTATTATCGTGTCCATCTGTCGTTCACCACGGGTTTGGTTGATAAAACTGCTTTACGGAGGGATGGAACGTGTTATTCGTGACCGACCATCCGCACTGCATGGAATTAAACGTTCGTCAGGCTACATAAGAGGCAAACCCTTTTTTTTTTTCTCGAATGAAGGCCCCAGACTGGTACGGTCGCTCGCAGGCGGAATGTGGCGATGAAGCAAGGACTGCAATAGATGTTTGCAAATTAAGCAATTGAGCCGTGCTTAAACAGCAGGTAATGGAACTGTAGGGTAGGCTGTTGTGGCAGAAACGAAAAGTAATTTCTCCCTCAAATCTGTTGTAAGTTTGGCCCGGTTACACTTGTCGGTTGACTCAATCTTCCTGCCTTGCCGTGCATGGTGAGTGGGGATGGGTCAGCAAAAGGTGCAACCCGACCCATCGCATGCCCGGTGAAGCTGGAAGTAGAATCACTGGCGTCGAAGATGGGTGGGTCCGGATGTTCGATGGATGATGGTATCACTGAGATTGTGCCGAGACCCTGACGTGGTCGTTGAACAGGTATGCCACGCCTGAATGCGGAACTCTCGAAAACCGACCAGACATTGACGTGTGCCAATTTTAGCTGTGTGCTGGGTACACATAGAGATACGGATTCTAAAAAAAAGTGTGCCAACTGT
>Ga0307517_10003047_pt1 | contig 26479 bp, 34 predicted proteins | sample 23_EM_MG_FD_194515 | JGI IMG/M metagenome (GOLD analysis project Ga0307517, IMG submission 194515) | Populus trichocarpa ectomycorrhiza microbial communities from riparian zone in the Pacific Northwest, United States - 23_EM | ecosystem: Host-associated > Plants > Roots > Unclassified | place... | reverse complement strand
GCCCCCCCCCCCCCCCCCCCAATTCCCGGGTTCTGAGGCCTGCTAATAATTAGCTTGAGGCCGAAGCTATTGGGATGGCAGTGAGTGCTTTCTCTGGCTTAGTCTACTATTCAACCCGAGGGCCAAAGACAATGTGATAGTCTAGGATAGTAGCTTTCAATGCTATCGTGTGGAGGGTGGATACTTGTTGCATCGTAGATCGTAGAGTCGAGTATGTCCACGGCAGCTCATCTAGTAAAGGAATGCCAAAGTGAAGGAATGCCAAAGTGAAGCTCAGCCCCCCACACACATGCTACACCAATAAAGCAACATTCATCGCCGGCATTCCTCTCGCCCAGAAACCAATCCCACATCTAATAGATTTAAGCACGGCCAACAAACGTCCCCCCTTCACACCTCTCACTACCACTCTTCTCTCTATTCTCATACACTACAACTTTCCCTATAGCGATGCGTCATACGGACCTTTTATATTCTTGAAACCCAACGAAAGTGAGCTAGCCACCGTAAACTTGGTATTATAAGAGCTGCCGGATGCTAGGGGATGGCGCAGGTTATTGATTGATAGTGGCGATCGCGATATCGCGTCCCGTGGCGATAGTTTAAGGATTCACAGGCAAGCTCTGTTGGGGTGTGATGATAATGTGCTAGGGCTTAGTATTTTTGAGGATGGTGAGACGTTATGGAGGCACCGTACGGGGCGTTGTTGTGATGTTGAGGCTGCTAGGTTGAGAAGTTGAGGTGTGGTCAAGGTCTCGTTTACAATACCGTGAAATCTCAAATAATTGAACAATGTGCTATGTCGTTGAAGTTGCCTCCTCTGGTAAGGTCTGGCGTTTTTTTTGTTTTTCCATGCCTCTCAAAGGCGGAGCAGCTCTTTTTTTGCCGCGATTTCCCCCCCCTTTTCCAAGGTAGGGAATTCTTGACTACATGGCACATTGATCGATTATTCGAGATTCTACGGTATCACTAGCTCGTCTTGGCTTTAGCTGAGCCGAGGCTCCAGTCTAACTGAGTTAGTATCATATAAGAGGTATCGTAGTTTGGTGATAGCTCGGGAGCAAGGAATGCTTCCACAATGCTCTGCTTTGCAATGACCAGTCAGAGTTCATCGGAGTAGTGATGCGCTGTGAACAGATGTCCATCGGAGCCCCAACTCCAGAGTCTCCCGTACGCAAAAATAGGGCTCCGCCCACGCGCCGATGAAGCCGACATGATTCATGATCCATCACACAGCTTCACGGATAATAGTTTCTCCTATAAGTTATATCTATTATATGATGCCCTTTACACCAAGTGATCACGGTGCAGACGTACAAAATAAACCACGGTATTATAAAGAGGGGTCAATTAGGGGTCAATTTGTCTCTTTCCTTCTATAATGCTAGAGTCCACTTTTGCCACATTAATAAACCACATTTCCACCAGTTTCAACATTACTCACGGACTCCTCTTCTCTCCCGCCGCCAACCCGCTTACAACCCCATTCATCCCGTACAACGGCTCTGTGTTCTGTAGCACCGGAGGGAGCGCCCGGTGTAACACAGTAACAGATTTATTCCCTCGCTGAAAAACAAAAAAACAAAAAAAACAAACAAACATCGGCACGGGGACCGAGAAGGACAAGTTTTTTAAAACCCGGGGCAATCCCTCTCAGAGAAAACCCGGTTACAAAAAGCGAATTGGTTTTTTTTTTCGAACGAAACAATGCCAGCCGAGTTGCTGGTTGGGCGGACAGAACAGGGAGCAGTTGCTGACTGGAACGTGGGCCCGCGGGGAGGAGAGGGTGGGGCTTGTTGGCGGGAAATCTACGACAGCGATCCAACCGGAACAAAGGGCCCAACAGCTTTCTAACCAAGGAGGGAAGAAAGTGTACTTGTATGTGAGTGGAAGGGGGAAGGAAGGGAAGGGCGCAGCTGGGGTTGGTTGGAAATAAAGGAATAAAAATAAAAATAAAAATAAAATAAGGGTTACCATTTTGTGAGAGGGGGGTGCTTGCGTTGTCCACCACACAACGATTCGATAAGGATACGCTGTTTTTTTCAGCTGGGATCGTTTCACAGGAGGAAACACAGGCAGAGAGACAGAAGACCGTGAGGGAGAAAGGAGTCAGGAGAGGAGAGGAAGCTTTTTTCATACGGAGATGTGCAAAATTATAGGGAGAATGATCAGGCCGGCAACTCACAGAACGAGGTTTTTGATTCTGGCGTTTGTTGTGATTGTTTACTTCAACTACGTCATCTCGCCAGAATTCGGGGATGGTGGCTCCAACTTCAAACTAAACCACCCCGGATCATCACCATCGGGACTCGGTGCATCCAGCCGTGGTAGAAAGGGGGGGGTGGAGAAGGAGGAGGCCCCCCGATACGGGAATCCCATACAATTCGACTTCAAAGGCAGTGGCAGAGCTGCTGGGGATAGCAAGCGGGCCGAAGAGATCAAGGAGACTATGAGCAGGACCTTTTGGAAGTATAGGCTTGGAGCTTGGGGTAGCGATGAAATTATGCCGATTAGTGGGGATGGGAAGACTACAAGGTGGGATGCTTTTTTTTCCCCCACGCTCTCTTTCTTGAGGCTGCTGGTGCTTGTCTCGCCGTGTTCGTGCCTCAGCTGGGCTGGGGTTTCTCCCTTCCCCCACTCTTTCTTTTCCTTCTCCTTTGACGCTCGAGCTGATGTTGGTTTTTGTAGGAATGGGTGGGCAGCGACTATTGTGGATACTTTGACGACGACAGCTCTGATGGGCCTCGAAGAGGCGTTTAAGCTTGTGAGTGGTAACCAGGGGCAAGGTGATAATGCGTGATCCTGATTTCCCGGTGGCATTTTTTTATAGGAATTAAAATTCACCCTCGGAATTGATTTTAGTAAGGCCGCAGACCTCGTTGATCCCTTTGAGACGACTATTCGGTGGGTTCTAGCTCCCCCCAGTCCCACCTACTAGCTCCATACTGATGTCTGATAGCTACCTCGGAGCTATGATTTCCACTGTGGAGCTCATTGACAATGGCGTTGTCCACAGAGGACTTGTGTCTGAACAGGAAAGGAGTGCCCTGCTAACTAAAGCTGTGGAGCTAGCTGGCAAACTAGCGCCTGGTTTCGATTCTCCGTCTGGTATGATATGGCCCAGAATCAACTTCACTACAAATAAGGGTTGCAGAGAGGATGAGAGAGAAGTGGGATCGCATAACCATCCTACAGTTACCCCTGCCCGAGCTGGAACCAATTGGCTAGAGAACAAAATCCTTAGCAAGCTTACTGGAAATGATATATATTGGGAGAATGCAACAAGTGCTTGGAAGTATACTTTGATTCCCCATCGCATCTGAAGCTTGATCAAGCCCATTAACCCTATCTTTTTTTTGCCCTCTTTTTCTAGGAAGCTTGTCTGGAATGAGTAAGTGCGAAGCGAGCTCGAGGTTTTGCCATATTCTAAATATTCAGAATATAGGTACACGGAGGATTGGCCGGGCCTTGTTCAGTAAGTGTTCCAAGGCCCTGTGCTCCCGATAGATAATCAGACAGATCTCTGATGAATGCTTTCAGGTCTCCGTTTGATATCATGACCGGTAAATCGATTGATAAAGATAGAAGTTGGGGCGGAGGTCACGACTCGTAAGGGAACTTCTGAATTTTGGGGGCATTGATATCCTCAGCTGTTTGCTGACACCCACCGGTGTCAATGATAGATATTACGAAGTTGGCAACCTGTTGTTCCGTTGCGGCTCTGAGATAAGAGCTAACTTTTCATCGATAGTATCTCATCAAGGCACAAATATTAGCGCCCAAAGACCGGCACGCAAATATATATGGTGAGAGATGGGTGAAAGCTGTTGAGTCCACAATTAAACACCTCGCTCAATGGTCGACCCCGGGAAAGGGTCGTCAAAGAGGAAAGTTGTTCCTCGCTCAATGGAAGGGTGGCCTTTTAACCAACGAGATGGGTCACCTCGCATGCTTTGCCGGTGGGAACTTCATATTGGGCGGGAAATATCTCGATAGAAGAGACTTTGTACAATTTGGTCTGGACGTCGTCGACGCATGCCACGAGACCTACGCCAGTACGATTACACGCATTGGGCCCGAACTCTTCGCCTGGACGCCGGCAGATAAGAAGATCGTCCCTGTACTCCAGCCTCAGCATGAAGGACAGCGGGAACAGAAAAGTAATGCAGGATTTTGGGTCACGAACGCCAGGTATCTGCTGCGTCCCGAAACCGTGGAGTCATATTTCTACGCATACAGAGCGACAGGTAACAAGATGTACCAAGAATGGGCGTGGGATGCATACAAGTACGACATTCCTGTTTGTTGTGTGATCATTGGAGGGGTGATCTACTTTCGGGTGCCCGATTGACTTCCTGTTTCCTTCTTCCTTCCCACTTGTATATCGCTCCCGGTCTCCATATGGTGCAGTATATTGATCCGTGATACCCTTCAATGTAGGGCCTACATGAAGACGACCAGAGTGGAGTTCGGATATGCTTCAGTCAAAGATGTCACTTTGCCTGAAGGAGGTGGCCTGACTGATCAAACAGAGAGTTTCTGGGGAGGTACGTCTATCATTTCCCCCCCTTTCCCGACCTTTCTTCCAGGCACCCTCTCTGGATATTCCCTTCAGGACCCTTTTTTTTCTTTACGAGTGGTTTAACCCGGTCAATCTCTATTCCTTCTCCCCTAACTCCACTGCCGGTGGGGGTTTAAATTACTCTCATCCCCAATCTCACTCTTGAGAAATTTTGATTTTCGTCCACACATGACCGCTTTCCTATGCTGATTATCGCCTCACTTGTCCCCGGACGCTGGGATTGGACGTTCGGTGCTTCTAGCCGAGACATTGAAGTAAGCTACAATCTACTCTCCCCACCTCCTTTCCTCCTCTCTCTTCACGAAAAATATGCTCGCTTGATCTTGGTTTTTTACTTTTTTACACCATCCCCCTTCCCGCCGCCTTACACCCACCCACCCACACACTCTCTGCACAGCCTTTTCCGCAAGGGCCGGAAAGGACAAGGGGGTTGTCCCTTTTCTCCCTTCTCCCAGGCATCTCCCCCTTCAGCCGCAAAGCATCACATTCAAGAGGAAAGAGGAGAAAGAAACAAGACAGACAGAAGGAAAAATAAATTACTAGGCTAATTTCCCTGGGCGCGATTGCGCGCATACACCCACATGCATTAGATATCTCTATTTGACATTCACGAGCGAAGACGTTGGGAGCCTGGACGAATGGGTTTTCAGCACAGGTAAGCGCTTTTATTTTATTATGGCATCTATTGCTTTGTTAGGCGCTTTTTACTTCCTTTTTTTTTCTTCTCACGAACAGGCGAAACGATTATTTTGATTTTCCGGTTTCCCCTGCCTTGCCTTGCCTGCCCTACCCTGTGCGCCTGCTGTAGGTGGAAAGTGTTTACTCTAACACTTTCCACCCTCAACTCCCATATCGCACACACCACAACGGTACACTCCAAGTACTCCCTTTCAACCTCTAAAATACAATTATTTTGTTGCATTACTTCGGAAACTTCTATTTGTTCCTTTCTTTCTTTTTCCTAGCACCCGACCCATCCATCCATCTTGCCTTTTGTTTATTCATTCGCCTCCACTTGTTTCATTCGTCCCTCATGCCTTACCTCACATCTCCCTTCCCTTCCCTTCCTCCTCTCCCGGCAGTTCCGCGTAGCAAAGAGTGAGAGGGAGATAATTACTTTTTCTTCCCCCCTTCACTTCTTTACTCACCCACTCGGTTCTTTGGGCTGGCTTCCGACACTACACTGCGAAAACCTCCACGTGGAAACTGGGCCTGAGAAGAAAAAAACCGCACATCATGAACACTCAAACGGGCTCGAATGCCAATCTGCCGGTTTTGTCAGCAAAACGAGGTCTGAGGCGGCCGATAGTACAAAGTCTACCCAAAGGAAACTCCTGTTTTCTTTTTGGCACGCTTCGAGATATCCCGGGATGCGATTTTTCTCTCTCTCGGGTTCAGTTTTCTTTATGAAGATTCTCGTAAATCGCAATATATCGATCATGAGGTATCATTTACCTTACCTCACCCTACAGTACCACCCATCCACTCATCCCACCATCAACCCCAAATAAGCCATGTCTCACTCACCCTCCCAAGTTTCGCGCCGACGCCTCATCTCCCTTCCCGCTCTCCCCCTCTTTCTTTGCTATCTTTTTCCCCTTCCTCACACACATGCATTCATATATATCATGCATATACACATACATACATGATCGAATTCGGGAAGAGAGGGGGTTGATTGACGATACTCTTTTTTTTTTGTTTTTACTTGATTGTTTTGCCTTTTCCCCCACTTTTTCCACCTTTTCCCACCTTTTTCCACCTTTTCCCACCTTTTTCCACCTTTTTCCTTTTGCGTGGGTGTCGCCTTGCTTTCTTTTTCTGCTCTACAGAATGGAAGGAAGAAGGAAGAAAGAAACTAAACCCCTGACGCGTGATAGAAGCACATCCGTTCCGAATAATGCGGTGATTGATGGGGAAGGGGGGAGGGTTGCATGGTTAGTTGGCTGCCGTATGATACCACACAAGATGGTACAGGAACTGATTCCCGCCAACTGACCCCACTATGACAGGGGGAATACCGTGGCTCAGGTAAGTAATTAAGGGAGTAATACCAGAACCTTATGCGACGGCGCTGTAGGGTACGATGTCGATGGATGGTGGAACGGGGCAGAGGGGGGGGAAAAAATCTCCTTTTTTCTTGTTTTATTCCTTCACTTTTTTACTTTTCTTTTCTCCTGGTTTAAAAATAAATAAAATAAAAAGGTATTGTAGGAAAAAGCGAAAGACTAAGTGAACGAATGAGATGTAGGAACTACTTGTGCTGTAGGGTACATCATGCTAGCCATCCCACATCACGTCAAAGAGAAGGAGGAAAAAGAAAGGAAGAAGCAAAAAACAAAAACATAAACAAAAAAACAAAAAAACAAAAAACTACTCGAGTAGATTAGCACATTGAACCCAATCCATTCAATATACTCGAGTACGGTAAATTTTCAAAAAAACGAAAAACGAAAAAAAAAACATGATATCAAACTTATTCAACCTCCCGGGATGACAGTGCTGTACTTTACCGGTAATATGATACTTTCCTTCCTTCCATCCCCCCCCCCCTCCATCAATCATCCATTCACTCCCCATAGTTTCACAAATGATGTACCGTAAAAACCCGCTGTATCCACTATCGCAGATCTCGCTTGTACTACAGCACCAGACCACAATAGACCTAGCACGGCAGGTTAACGAAATAACGAATACCAGTTAATGAGATCCAGCAAGCTTCCCCTCCCCAAGCTATACTTTGTGTGGAAAGCACTATTCCTTCACAGGGTGTTTTGTCTCGGATTGCGAAAGTCAAGAGCCCGATCCCCGATAGTGGATACAGCGAGTTTTTACGGTATTATCGGTACCGGTACCTTACCATGAGCCATGTGAATGAGGGCTTTTTTATTTTTTTATTTTTTATTTACTTTTTGCAATCAATCCCCCCCTGGTATTGTATGCTGACTGGAGTGTTTTTCTTTTTCTCTCTTTTCCTTTTTTTTCCCTGCGCTTTCAACCCTGTGGTTGAGGTTTGGTGGTTTGTGGTATAATGCACTAGGGATAGGTAGTAGTACTCGTACTGGTGCTTTTGGATTTTTATTTGGTTGTTTTTTTGTTTTTTGGGGTATAATGTACGTTAATGACGAATATGGCGTTCTTTTTTCTCCCCCCCCCCCTTCCAAACGTTAGTACGGTTATCATATATCCACCATGGTATGATATGATAGGTTAAGGAATGAAGGGCCATGGGAGATGGATGAACTGTTGATGGATAGAGATACAATACAAAAACTAAGCCGTTATGGTATAATTATGTGTTACGCACGGCATACCACAGGTCGGTACGGCACTAGTGGGGAGGAGGAGGGGAAGACCGCTGCATAGCTGCCTTTCTCAACACTTCCTCCGAACGGAGCGTAAAGACGTAGGGGACGCGGCGGAGCCATAATGTGTAGAGCAGGATCCCGGAGACGTAGCCCGCTATTCACGATTACCATTAGAGGACGCCCGTGAAAGATGGAAAGGAAGAGCCATACCCAAATGCCCCATATGTCCGATCCCCAGCCCATAGTCCCAGACAAATGCGCCGCCGAAATCAAACGCCGCGAGCGCGGCCATAATCGTGCGGATCCTAAAGTCGTAAGGAATGAATATGAAATTCAATTCCATCCTCGGACAAATGATGGCAGTGATAGTCCCCAATGCGATGATACCCGTACTGCTGCCCAGATTCGCGCCAAGAGCGTCCTTGAGTTTCCTCTCCAAGCGCTTCCTCCCGCCCTCGTCCATCGTCGTCATAGCCGTGGCCGGGAACCGGTGGTGGTGGAGCGCCGCGCTGAGGTCCTGCGCGGATACTTTGCTCCAGGGGTTCGTCCAGCGCTGCCAGCCGGCTATCGCCGTGCCGGCCATGGCCGAGCCCAGCAGGAAGGCGGCGACGGTCCGGCGGTCACCGTAGGCGAACGAGAGGCTGGGGGTGAAGGCTTTGAGGCCCATGAAGCAGAAGAAGAGGTGCACCACCCCCAGGTGGTTGAAGGCGTAGGTGATCAGCGTGTGCCATGGCTTGGAATCGGCGGATTGAGGGAAGAAGCGGATTGGCGTTAGTGTTGCGTTTTCCCATGTCGCCTGCGAGATGTGCTGTAGTCGGAGGAGGTCCGGGCGGTGGGCTCTGATGTAGGCGTTCAGTTGCTCTTTTGTGGGGGAGGAAGTAGAAGTGGATGTGGGTATGGAAGCGGATTCCAGGTCTCGGGCCGAGACAAAGAAGGGTGCGAGGAGGTTGAGGTTTGAAAGGATCAACACCGGGAGTGTCAAGCTGAGGAAGAACAAGATCACCGGGCGGCCGGGCTCGGGTTCGTTCGGGTCCGAACTTTCGAATTCCGCTTCTAGCTCTCCCTCGTTTCGCCCCCCATTACCATGGTCTTCCTGCAGCGGGAGCGGGACATCCTTCTGTGCATCCTCCTCGGGATGAGTCTTTGGAGAACGTGCGTGAGCAAACATCCATTGCGAGGTTGCTATTCGCCGAACGCCCAATGCCGGACCTGGCAGCGATGGTAATAATAACAATGATGACAACGATGGTGATGGTGGTGGTGACGATACCGGAAGTTTGCAAATAGTACCACCCCTGGCCCCCGCCACTGCCATTCTCCGCAAGAGTAGCAATGCGCGGGGTTTGTGTAATGGCAAGAACATTTGTGGGGCTGCGGTTAAGTGTGGTGCCGTCGGTGGGGCAGGTTGAGGTCAGGGAATCAAATCAAGCACCTGGTCATAGCGTCTTTTTTTTTTTTTAATTCCCCACAGTTTATGATCGGTACAAGAATAGCTTAACATACCCGCACAATTAAGCACAGGGGCACGTACAGTTAGTGGCGTCTTGGCGTACCGTGGCAGGCATAGCCATGCCTTTTCCCTTCCCTTCCCTTCCCTTCCGTTACCCCTCCACCTTACCCCCCCCATCCTAGTCGTCCCCCTTCCCCCCCCGCCGTGGCCGACGCCGCACCACCACATATCATGCTTGTCAGCAAAACCATCAACACACAACACACCAAAAGTAGATCCCATTCCTCTAACACGGGTCCAAACATCCCCCCCCCCATCCTCTTCACTCCTTTATCACGTCGATCACCACCCACAAACAGTAAAGGTTGACGAATAGTAAAATAATCCACCTGCCTAATTGATACGGCGTAATCCTCTCTCTCCCCTTGTAAACCGAGTCCCTCCCCCCCCCCCCTCTCGTCCCGGCGCTGAGGGAGGCACGGTATCATGGTCAGTCATGTGCAGAGGACTTTAATAAAATATTAATATAAACCCTTACAGTACCATACTTGGTGCCGGTATGATAACCTGTGTGTGCGGGACATAAGTGCCCTACCATTCTACATCATACGCGGGGTAGGGTAGCCCGGGGTACGGCAGATAGATTAGACAGGGAGATAGAGATAGATAGATAGAGAAAATAGAGAGAGAGAGAGATATGACACATGATGAGTCGACTCCCGACAATTTGGATCTATCTATCTATCCATTATATCGCGCCGCACAATAACTCGCACAGAGAGCAACACACATATAGAGTGCAGGCAGGCCATCACTTTTCGCAATGGAGTGGGTTGATATATATTACCCGCATCGCATGGTAGATCTTTGTTCGCGTACCGGAATGACAAAATCCCGATTATGCCTTACCCTTCCTTCCTTCCTTCCTTCCCTTCAAATATCGTACCCAGTACCGGTACGGTAAGTTATCAGAACCTACCTACAGCAAAAAAGAGAAAGGAAAAAGAAGAACGAAAAACGAAAAAAAAACGAAAGAAAAAAGAAAGGAAAAAAGTGTGGAGACTTTCTTCTTTTCTTTTCTTTTTCCTTTTTTTGTTTTGAATAGCTAGCAAATCCATAACACCCCCCCCCCCCCCTTCAAGCTCAGCCCACTCCCAGCCCATTATAATCCCCTTCCCTACCTGCCGGAAAACAGATAAAATAAGTGAGGAAAGAAAAAAGACAACGCCCCATATTAGTAGTAACTTTCCAGCGAAAGGTGTGGAAAGGGAAAAAAATCAAAAAAAAAAAAGCTTTATATCCCCTTACCATGTTTAAACCCATGAAACCCTTGTTAGTATTCAGGACAAAAGAGTCCCTGAAAAAGCAAATGAAAAAAGCACACAAGCACCCACGAGAAAGAAAGCTTAAGGTCCCCAGGAAGCAAGAAATAAAAATAATAAAAAAAGTAATGGAGAAATGGTGCGATAAAAAGACATAAAATGCTAAATAGAATTTCTCAAGCCTTGCTCTGCTTGCTTACTTTGTTATCCTATCCTATCCTACCCTGTCCCATCCGTAGAAACCAAATGACACTACAATACTCCAAAAGAAGAGGGAAAAAAATATAAGAAAATAAAAAGATAATCCCAAATCCAACCAGTGACTCCATTTGTCCAGCCCGAACAAGCATGTATTTTTTGTTTGTTTTTCTGGTATTTTGTGTTCGGGGATTTTTTCCTCCCCCCCCCCCTCCTTTCCCTCGTTTCCTTCGTCCATACCCCTTTCTCCCATCGCACCCTACCGGCACTGGGGCTACCTCACCCCACCCCCCCTCTGAGCAATCAACCGACCGACCGACCGACCGCTTCCAGTTCATGCTCTTTTTTTGTAATCTTTTAGTTTTTGGTATTTCCTTCAAGAAAAATTCCCAGTTCTTCGCCATGACCAAAACACCCGAAAAAAATCTCTTACACTGAGAAAAAGAAAGGGGAAGAGAGAAAGGAGAAGGGAAAAAAAAAGTGGCGAGAAAAAAGGAAACCTTAATGCTTTTCTACCCAATTTCTTTCTTTGCCCTGCCCTGTCGACTTTTACCTGTCATCATTAATCGTTACACGCGTTTCTTGATACACCACATTGGTGCCTAGCGGACCAAGTGAAGGGCGTGAACGTCATCAATGCCTGGCTCGAGAAAGACATAAAAATGTACTAGGAATAGAATGGTAGAAGAAAGTGCAGAAGAGAGAAGAAATAAAGAAATAAAAAAAGGGCCTAAAGGAGAAAAATGAAATGAAACCAAAAAAATGAAAGGATATCTCCGCTTCCCCAACATCCGTAAGATCGAGAAATGCCTGCTATAAATCCCAAGGTGATGTTACATCCCACAAAAGAAACACAAAGGAAAAAGAGAAGAAAATACCCCCATAATCAGAGCTCGCGCAGACCCTGGGGAAGGAGACGAATGAAGTAAAAAGGCGATTAGTTTAAAAATTACAGGAGTTTAGCTGTCGTACGCAACAACTCGGGCCGCGATCCACCTTGTGCATGGCCAATGATGGAACCCTAATTATTTTTCCCCTCATTCAGAGAGCTGAGAGGTTTGGGTAGTAACCGCGTGAGGTTTCTGCTGGCTCGAATCGCCCGCATTTCGGATAAAGGCTGGTAGTGTTGAACCTCTGCTCTCTCCCAACCGAGGCACCACCCCCTAGCCAGTTTGCACTGTACTCTTCCTTCACCGTCTTTCTCAAAGAATCATTGCTCGACATGCTCGCAGGAATGTAAGAGGATACGTCAGAATCAAACTGTTGACAGTTCGTTTCCAAAGGATGTTCACTCTTTCGATCATTGCTGTAGGAGTGAGTTTCGTAATTGTTCTCAAGGTTCTGAGAGGGCGGTTGGGTAGTGGACTCGTAGATCGTTGAGGGGAAATATTGATACCCGACGAAGCCAGAATCGAGTTGCGAGGCTGTCTCGGCATCTAGGATTGGATCAATCGGAGGCTCGAGATGTGACGAAGAAGATGCGCTAGATACGGAAGGGTTGTGTATGGAAGATGTTGCAGGGGATGAGTGCATGGATGGTATGCCGGTGGTATGCAGCTGCAGGCCAGTCATTCCCATAGAGGAACTTGAGCCTCCAAGACCAGAAGCGGGTGTTACTCCGTCCGGACTCATAAAACCGGATCCGCCAGAGGTGGGTGAGGGGTGGGTACCATTTCCATTCCCGGAGCCCCCTCCTGCACCAGGGCTGGAAGCGCTTGTTCTTCGTTCATCCGCGTAATGCCCTGGGCTTCTCCCGCGTACAACCATCGGGGCTGAAATCCTGTATGCAATCTTGACCCAACCTCCATCAGAACCCTGTGGATTTGAAGGGTGGCCGGAAACGCTGGTCGCCGAGGAAGATGGGCTACCGACATCGGCATAAAGCTCAACAATTAAATGGTAATATTGCTGGGCGGCCCGTCGCTTACCGTTGTTGGCTGTTGCCGACTTAAATTGGATCCTGTCAAAAACGGCAATGTGTTGCTGTTGCTGAGCCTGCTGCGGGAAGCTGTACTCGCGATCCAGAGGTCCCGCCTGGGGTGAGTGTACCTGCTGCTGAAGTACAGGACTCGAACTCGAGGCAGCAAATGCCATCCCCCCGGTCGGCTGGGGGCTAAGCTTTATCCTGTTTGGCTTGTGCTGCGGCCCCTTGTCACGTTTAGGAGTGTGCTGAACAAGATCAACAACCTTTCCACCTGGTGCGTCAACCACTGCGGAGATACACATGGCGAAAGCAAGAACATGCTCTGTGGGCCCCCCAGAGGTTCTCCTTAGATACAGCGGAAGTGAATAAGTGGTAGGCTGTAGGCTGTAAGAGCAAATCACTGAAAAGTAGTTTCGTCGGTAGCATGTCCAATCCCGCTCGGACAAGAAGAAGCCCTTATCCACACGAGCATGGATCTCTGGCCGGACGTGGTGTCCATCAGCCGAAGTAAGTGAATGAATGAGCTGAGTCTCCCCCAGGGGAGGACCAGCAGAGTTAACCCCTAAACCATTGGAAGTAGGGTCATGTTGCCCTGGTAATGGCGAAGCAAGGGTGCTACCGACGGTGGGGGAAACGGTGATTGTAGGAGAGTCCAGGGCACGGCTTGCTGGGGTCAGTGGAGAATGAGGTGATGCCAAAATTTCCGACTGGGACCCCCGAGATGGGAGATGGCGCGAGAGATGGGGAGTGGATGTAGCATAGTCTGCCCTGACGGACGAACCAAGTGAGGGTGAGACAGACTTTGTGCTGCCCGAGGAGGAGCGGTGGTGCGGACCCATACCAGAAGTAGGACTTTGTCTACAGGCGAACGGTGTAAGTAGCCCTTCTTCTTCTACTTATTCTTCCAAGGCAAAAGTAAAGTGGGCAGGGAGGAATTGCACAACTACGTACATTGAAGGGATTCTTGGTCGTGAATCGGAACTCATGGAGTAAGATGGAAAAGTAGTAGATGAGGCACTTGTGGGGTAGGAGGTGGGTTGGAAGACGTTGGTGAATGGTGAGTAGGCGATTGAAGAAGCAGCCGATGTGGGGCTGGAAGAGTCGTAGCCAGAACTGCTAGTAGCTGAGTATCTACGAGAAAAGGATCGTCATCAGCTTCGTCGAGGGGTGGAAATAAACATGACTGAGGAGGAACAGAAAGTCGCGTGATGGAGAAACCAACAGGACTCGACACTGCGAAAAGCAACGACGGCATCAAGGATTGGGAAGGAGAATAAAGAGCATGGCCGTGGGTAGGTTGGGTAAGGTTGATAGGTGGATTGTGGCAGATAGGTAAGGTATGGAGGGGAACAGCGAAATAGAGAGAGCACACACCGTGGATCCTGCAGCGCGGGCAGAGATGCACCAAACCGACTATTACTAGCAGTGGGAATGGGGAGCGACTGAATCGACGAGTGCGAGATAGGATGATGTTCTCGTTGTACTGCCGAGCTCGAAGTGTCGAGAGGTTCGGGTTTGGGTGACATTTGAACGGGACCAAATCCTGTGCAGCCCACAAGGAAAGAGAAGATCGCTGTTAGCCAGACTGCTAGCCGAAATAATATGCAGCGCGCAGACACACCGCCAACCCCACACACCCAGTGAGAGTAGTGGGAGCAGGATGGATCAAAAGTAGAAGCAGAAAGCCCAACAGTAGGCAGTAAAAGCACGAAATAAGAGAGTGCAGCGTAACTCCAAAGATGCAAATGAGATAATGTGAAATAATAGGAAAAATGAGATCAAAATTTTTTGGAAGAAAAAAAAGAAGAAGGCCCAAGATTGTGAATCCCTTTTTCCTCTTTTATTTCTTCGTCTTCTTCTTCGGATGGCTGTGCAGTTGGGTTGCAGCTGCGGTTGCAGAGGTTCTGTGTTGGGTGTGTAAACCGGTGCAGTGCAGTGCAGCACAGATAGACAAAGAAGGAAGGGGGAGAGTGACAGGAGAAAGAGGAAAAAGAGCGAATAGATACAAATGGGTAAAGAAGGATTTAAAAAAATAAAAGAAAACAGCGGTGACGAGTAGTGTATTGAGTGAGCGAATGTGTGAGTGGATGAGTTGAGTGACAAAACGAGCGAGGCGAACAGTAGAATAGAGTACGGTACGGTACAGATAGGATACAGTACAGATCTCGGACTCGAGCTCGACTCAAACTGGGTGAAGCGGAATCACTCCTACCCCACCATGCACGTGCAGTTCTCGCTAGGCATCACTCTTTCCGCGCTGCCTGCATCGGAGATAGGGGGACGACGGGGGAAGGCAGCCAGCCAGAGGAAAACAGCACCTAATTGAAGGGTGCAATACCGGCTGTCTGTATGGTCCAGCCCGGCTGTACGGTATTCGAGTTGTAGCTGCCGGAGAACAATGGTAGAAGAAAAAGAAGGATGAAGGGTGTCAAGGAACAGCGGGGAATGAGTAAAACAAAATGAAGAGCTGCGGGCGGGAAAAACCAGTCAATGGGAGGTGAGAATGTGAGCTGCTTATGCTTATGCTTCTGCAGGCCTCGATGTCTCTTTCCATTGTGATGCTGCTGCTGCTGCTGATGTGCTGCCAAAAAGGAACAGGGAAATCGAATTCCAAAGAAGTGACAGGAACAAATGAAATGATGAAAAATAAAAATAAAAATAAAAATAAAAATAAAAATCGGAACTGGAACTGGAAATAATAAATTCAAATAATGAAATAAATCGTATCACGGAGGGGAATAATACTCACTGCTGCTCATCTGCAATGCAGTTCCAGCGCCTGGGCGCAACGACCACAAGACAGCCAGTGGAAAGGATTAAATAGGTTTAGGGAGGGAGGGGAGGTGAGGGTCGGCTGAGTGCGTCTATTCTGTCTTTGGAGTCGAGTCTTCCTCTGCCGTAAACTTTTCCTGTCCGTCTTTCCTTTTTTTCTCTCCTTCTCCTTTCTGCTTCCCTCACGAGCTGGGGGGAAGGGCAAAAAAATGAAATAAAAATGGGTTGGGTTGGACTGCCTGGGCTGCCTGGCTGGGCTGCTTGATGCGTTTCGTGCGTTGCTGCGTTGCGTTGCGTGCGTGCGTGCGTGCGTCCGTCTCGTCTCGCTCTGTCCCAAGTGCGCGGAACCCTGGAAGAAACCCCGTAAATCGCATGTCAGTTGAGAGTCCTTTCCTCTTTCCTCCTTCACCAAAGATCGCTCGTCTCGTTCGCCCGAGAAATCCCAAAAAACCTCAAAAAAAAATCCTATCCCCACACACACCACCAAAACCCAACTTGCATGCAACCCATCCCCCCCCCCCACCACCACCACCAATATTCCAACCCACATAAACTGATACCCTATTGCCCCGCTACCACCCTCAGAGCTGCTAACCATCTAACCACTATCCAATGCCCGAACCCACTGCTAACTGATCGCAGCCAACCAGATGAAAAAGACACCATTGTTAAACGATCCAAACCTCACCCCACTCTAATAGGTAGGGCAAGTACTAGTAGATAGGAATGATAGACATGGTAGAAAAATAAAATAAAATTCAAAAACAGGCAACAGGCAACGGCCACTAGACCAGGTCTGGATCCGATCGACGAGATGAGGAAAAGCGCACTGTACTTACAGCAACAAAAATGAACAAGCTCGGGGGGAAAAATAAAAAATCCTCTGGTTCCCACAAATACGAGGACGATACGGTACTGGAGAGATTCGAAAAAAAAGACTTTCGTTGCGAAGTTATTGATTGCGTGGTTGAAGCAGATGCAAGCCCGTAAATTCCGAAGAATGTGTAGAAGTGGAAAGAAAAGAAAAATAAAGTTGGGAAGAGAATAAAAGAATAAAAATAAAAAAGATATGTGAGCAAGTAAATAGTAGTTACGGCCCCTTTGGATTGACGCTGGAGCGAACGGGGTCTTCCAAGTGGTGGGGGTGGGCGAGGTATTTTAGGGCGGCTGAGGCTGGGGTCGGGGTGTCGGTATATGTCGGCCTATCTGGGAAAGCGATCCAGGTCCAAGTCGACAGAAAACAAATGTTTCGCGCCCTAAAACGAAGGGTCCCCAACGCGTCTTCTCGCAAGGAGGGAAAAAAGAGGGAAAAAAGAGTTGAGGGGGTTGGTCTGAAAAATAAAATAATAAAATGCGGTGCGTCCCGATTACCATGCACGTTTGTCCGTTGGGAGACAGGAGGACAGGAATCAGAGGTTATGGTTTCCAGAAAGTCCTCTTAGGGTTTAAAAAGCCAATAAGAGTATTAGATAAAAAAGGCAAGCAGGTAGGAGGCCCAGCAAACTACCAAGCGAAATGACAGGGACGGTTCTTTGGTTGGCCCTGTTGAGGGAAATTGAAGAGCGGGAAGAGCGGGCTGATCGTTCTTACTCAAAAAAGTTATTGCTTTTTATGACCCTTTTCTCTTCTCCTTCTCTGCCTCTCTTTTCCTCTCTATCGGTTGTTTGGATGGGTGATCGAGTGAGTGAATGAGTGATGCCTAGTGGGCCCAAAGGTAGCTGTGGGTTAAACAGTGAGAGAGCGGATGCTGTAGCTGAACCAGAAATTAATATCCCAAAACGTGGGAAATGATGTCGTGATATATATAAAATCTTCAACAACTAACGGTTCAAGCCAATGCAGGATAACGAACGCGCCGCAGAAGGATCGTGGCAGTGACGAAGCTTTTTTTAAAGCTTTTCAAGACACTAGTAGATATGTCCGGAGGAGGTTGAATGGACGAAAATGGCGTTCGTTCGAAGATCCAGTTCGACGATATCAAAAAGAGATATCGAATGTTGCGAAACAAACTGCTGCGATGGTCGATGAACTTTCGAGAAAAAGTCACCGTACCAGCCTGTGAATAGCAAGATCCAGTCGTGACTGATGCGTTAGGGAAGAAGACTTAATTTATTGGGCATCGAACTATTCAAAAAGATCCGTAACGGCCTCTACACAGTCCGAGCTCAAGCTTTCCTCACACCCCCCTTCCTATCCCCCAGGTTCTCCCAACTCCCTCCCTTCCCATCCGCTCCCACCACCACCACTACCACCACTTACCGTACTGTACCCATTCACTCCCCCTCCTGAACCCCTCCTTGCCCCTAGTCGACTCAGACGACCTAACTTCTGTGTCTACTTACCTCTATCCTTTTCTTGCTATGAGACTACCTCCCCTCCGGATTCATCTTGCCCCAAATCTGCCTTCCTGCATGCCCTGCGCCTTCCTGGCCCACCACCTCCCATTTCCTTACCCATTTAGGATGGGGACTGCAAGTCAGTGCGCTTAGAGTTTGGAGAGCGGATGGGAGGATAGAGATGGGGGGGAAGAGAGGGGGGGAAGGAGACTGGAGCCGGGGTCCCGCCTGATGTTCCTGCGTTTTCTATGGGATCAGAGGGCGGAAAAGAAGGTAAGAGAACCAGAAGACAAGTCTCTCTTCCGTCAAGCTGAGGTGCTAAGCAAAAAATAGCGTCAAGATCCCAGTAGAGTTATCGGGAGCTATAAAAAGAACAAGGTTGGGAACTAGCGCGAATAGGGATTGGGGTGAGAATGTGGAGGAGGGAGTAAAGAGGAGGGGGGGTGCGTGTAGGGTGGAAAAAATATGAGGCAACGAAAAAAGGAGAGGAGAGGGATGGATGCGAGGAGAGCAGGAAAGAACGAAATCCCTGCGGCAGATTGATACGAGCCTGTTCCTCCATCCATCCCCTCTTCATCCATCGCCCTCCTCCTCTTTTTTTTTTTTTTTTGAATTTCCCCCGTTTTCTGTTTTGGGCCATTCCGCAACATTTTCCCTTGGAAGACTTGACAAGGGTGAGCGAGAATCTAGCCAATCAACTCGTTCCCAAGCGAATTATCCCTGCAAAGAATCCTTCTCTTGGATTTCGCCCCTGTGCTCTTGTCGATTCTCTGAGCTCTGTATGGTCAGAAAAGGAGAGGCTGCAGGATGGAATTCGGTGTTGCCGAATCCCCAGACGAGGGGGGGGATTTGATCCAGAGAGAGCGCCAGAAAAGCAAAGCCCGCCTTTCCGGTATATCATATGTCAGTTATGGGTAACCTGCAGTAAAGAGATGTCTGCGGGCTAATGATATTTATCCGCGGCTTGGCTTCCTCCTTTCTGGGACGTGGGCGTCGATTATTAATCTATATTCTCATCCTAACCTGGTGTCTATGAAAGCATGAAAAAGCAGCGAGAGAGGTTAGCAACCCCACCACCAAGAGGAAACATGAGCTACGGTAGGCAACTATCATGTCTGCCATCTAAGGTTCTACCTAGCTTTAGGGGGTGGTGGATGAGGAAAAGGGATGGCGAAGGGGCCTCGGGAAGGGCTGTCGAGAAGCAAATAATAAATCAATACAAGGCAAAGACAAGACAAAAACGGTTTGCTTGGATTAGTTATTATTATCATTACTACGGCACCATCACGAAACCGCGCTGCATGTTTTACTACAGGAGGCAGAGAGACAGCGTGACAGTATCATGAAAACATGTCGACCCAAAGTTCAGACGATTTTTATGTCTCTCACCTATGATACACACCCTCTCTTTTGTCTTGGATATTACTCGTACCATTGTCTACAGGACGGCACGCTCCTCTCCAAATTAGCCTTTAAACATTGATCAAGTTTTTCCTGAAGCGAGCACGGCAATCATACGGCAATAACCCCCGTATCCCTGAACTCGATTCTGGGTTTCGCTTCGAGGCTTTGATCGAAGGGTCCGTCCACCACCACCACCCCCAAAGAGAGAAGCTGACATCTCCATCACGTCCTATGATCCATATCCATACTCGTCCCCAACACTCTCATATAGTACTACCCGTATACGGCTCGCACAGTACCCCGTAGGGGAAACATTACTACGGGACCAACTAGACATCGTATTACAGATGCGGTGCGCATCGCCCAGACTAAGGGGTGAAGGGGGAAAATGCCAGCCATCCCCGACAAAAAGAAACGAAAAACGTGGAGGCTACATAATACATGCGCCATCGTACTGTACAAGTACCCGGAGAGATGTTTTCCTCCAGACAGGGAGAGCTAAGCAACAAAATAATCCCTGCCTTGTACGAAAACATGTCCCCTGGCACTTGTACTCGTACTTGCACAGTACTCCACCAAAACGTGGTCAGTACGGTTCGACTCCAGGAATATATGTCTACCTAACTGCTGGAAGAATTGGCTATGGCTTCGGCGGGCTCACTCTCTCCCCACGTAAGAAAAACAAAGCAGTCCCGCACACGTGTATGCAGTACATATCAGACTATGCCGGTGACCGGATGATGAAGGGGAAGCAAGCAAGCAAGGCATAAGCTCAAGCCTCCATAATTCAAGTCGGGTTTTAGGCCCCCACGTACCATTGCGGCGAGCAATCCATCCAGCCCGGGGCATTTTTAAAAAAAACCCTCCCTAAAGAAGGGGAAGGAGGGGCAATGATTTCCGATGATTTTTGGGTCAACGCCTCTGCCAGCTGCTGCAATAGGGGTTGGGTTGACTTGACATCCAATGCCGAATCACGAAATTTCAAACCAGACCAACTGCCCAGCGAATCAACGAGGGCGGTATCCTAAACAGGGATTCGGTACTGTGGGATGATTAGTTAGGTTAGTTGGCTGATCATACCCCCAGGGCTGCCCCTTTACAAGTGCTTAGGAGAAGGGAAGGGGCTTAAACGACGAAAAGACCCTGGGCTTACATGCCATATCGCACATACGTGCCGTACCGTGCTGGTACGAGAGAGAGAAGAAATATTGATAAGAAGCTTTTACCGTACCGTGATTGTTTGAGTGAGCAAATATCGCAAGGCAGGGATTACGGCAGGTATGTTAATATTCATAAGAACGGAAGGAGCAATGAGGTTCACGTGAGAAGAGAGCGAGACACGCTCCTGCAGTTGTAAGGGCACAAAAAGGCAAAACGAAAAAAGCAAAGCCACAGAGATGTATCAATGGGCCTTCCTGGCGGGGGGGCGCGGGAAGGCTGAGTGGACGGATGGATATGCAGACGCCTCACGTTTGAAGTACAGACCTCCAGTGCGTACCTTACATTTCACAGCACAAGTACGGTACGGTCCTTTTGCTTTGATTTACTTGCTTTTCGAACATCGGAGAGCGTACCGTGCAGCACAATCAGACACGACGATATGATCGCGGAGAGAGAGACACAAAGATAGACAGCTGCCCGTCCAAAAAAAAAAAGCCACGGTGGCACGAAATCGAAATGGGCCGGAAGGATCTTTGTGCGATGTTTGATGGTGATCGCTTCGCACAAGCTAGTTTAAGTCGGGCATGGCAAGTTTTTCTCCACTTTTCCTGCCGCCGACGTGAGCAGTGAGGGTTACGGTAACGGTGCACTACGGTACTTGTAGATGGGATCCTGCAACACGATGGTGGCGGTGTGGCCAGGACTACCGTACCAGTACACTTTAGCTACAGAAGAATTGAGCAGAGGAAGGAGCCATCCTGATGAGATGGCTAACAATGATAGCCAACGAGCTAGCAAACTAAAAATGCCGGTTAAGATAGCGGTAGCAGTCTGAGGTTCCAGTTGGCTGTTCGTCGGCTGGCTTGATGGATGGTAGCAACGAATGCGGGAAGCGGTGGAACAAAACACGAACATTGTTACAGTCCCACGTGGGGCGCTCAACCACGCAGACAACACTCAAAATCGGCGCGGGCCGTAAAGGAACCGATTCACTGTGCTTGCTTGTGTTCGCGGTTTGAGATGATGTTGGGATCAACTCAACACTGCCAGTTATTGCAAGAATGGGTTTTCTTTTTCTCCCCCTTGGTCTTTTACTAAGACACCTGCACCGTTCGCGACGCCTGGGAGTCGAATCGCTATCCTTTGGATGAAAGTGTGATATTTGCCGGGCACGTTAAGCCTGTTTTGGAATATTTTGGGGTTTGCGATTTGCTCAGAATATTTAACCCCGCCGATGAGTTATCTATCTGGAAATTATATTTCCTGGGTGGGGTACAACCAACCACTACCAAATCCGACCTTGGGCCCTTGGCAACGAATTTTACTGTTTCGGGAATTCAATGTCCCAGTACTTGTATATCGTACCTGAACTGGTGCTTCTTCGTTGGCATGCCCGCAGAAAAAGAGTCAAAGCATTGACAGGTTACTTAGTACAAGGCACAGGGGGTGAGATGTCTTCGCGCAGGACAAGGATTATTTCGTGGGTCAACCTAAATTAACTTTTCATTAACTTTCCGGTGGGTACTTGTAAGTGGGGGGTATCCTCAAATAAAAAGCTAATCCGAAATAGACCAGACCTTTCACTTTGTAAGCGGTGGGTACTCGAGCACAATAGTTGGTTCCTGATGTAATGCGATGTGACTGGAGCACTGAACCGTTCGGCTGCTCGTCCCGTAGTCGCAATGCCAATGCCCTGCAATGCCCATCCTTCCACCACGAGCAGCAAAAAGGAAAATGGAAAAAAAAAAGTCGTCCAACTCCAACTCCATCCACCGGTACTCGAGCACTCCACCCCATCTTTCGAAACCGGCCTTGCATTAACTATCTATTCGTAGGACAAGATTTCTCCAGAAACAGAAATAAAAAAGAACAGACGAACGTAAGGTTCCACTTAATGCACATACATACTCGAGTACATGTGTACATAAGTAAATCAGTACAGAAGTATTCTCGAACCCCCCAAAGCTTCCCTGTCCCTCTTCGAGTACCACTTTTGCGCTATGCTAGCCACGCGAGCTCTTTTTTAAATCATTATACTTGTCCCAGGCCATAAGTACCCGAAAACAGGGATTAAAGAAATATATGGCAAAACATCCGTGGGTGTCTGTGCCCCCATACAAATGATTCCCCTTCATTTTCGGGTACTTATGGCCTGGGACAAGTACCGTATTTACTCGTGTAATTCAGTACTTCCCTCCAGCGTCTAATCTCCGTATCCAGAGACGAAATCCTCCTGAGAGGAAATGGCATTTTGCCTGACACGGTACAACCCGATGATCATGCCTGTGGCTGGACGAGTTTTAGAACTCATCAACCCACAGTCGCAATCTGTTAACTTGTCGAACGAAGCCTATCCTGGGCTGATACTAATATGCGCCGATAACCCGACGAAGTGGGTTTACACGAGTATAGCGTACGGTAGTTGCATAGCATGGCATTGTAGGCAAAAGGATGGGTTTTTATTATTATTTACCTTTGCGGGCGGTTATGAGGGGGCTTAGATTAGTGGGAGTATGATTTATAGATTCTTGAGGCTTTAACTTATTCTATTCTATCCTACCTGGCCTAATCACTTGATGAGGGGATGGGTAACCTGGAATGTACCGTACAGTGCCGTGCGGTGCTCGCCTCTCGGAGGGGGCCGGGTGAGGTGGGGTGTGTGTGGGGTGCCCCGCCATCCGGCCCTAGTGCTGTGCCAATGCTGCGTGGGATAGAGCACAGCACAGTACTTGTACAGTATGTATCAGAACGGCGAGTCGAGTGGGTGGGTGTTGGGGGGATGAATGGGGGGATATTCTAACATCCATGCCAATCCGATTGCCCGGAGTACTGCACCACTAATTAATTGACCTACTCGCTGAGGAATATCATACCGGTACTTGGGTATTAGCCCAAGGCTGAGCCCCTCTTTTCTCCATTCCTTCCTACAATAGATTTCGTTAATATTTTCCTCTTTCCTTCTTTCAGTTCCACGCGCGCGCTCTAATATCTTCTTCTCCTTCTCCTTCTCCTTCTCCTTCTGCTAGAAAGAGTTGGGGAAAGGGTTGGGAAATTTAAAAAGGTTCCGGCGGCCTGTTCATAGGTTTGGTAGGTGGATAGAGTGAAACTCGTATTATTTTTTTATTAAATTTTGAAGTTTTCGTATTGATTGATTGATTGATCGATTGATAGGCATATGCCGCCCTCTAGCTGCAGGCATCAGCATCTTGTGTCAGCGTTATTTCCGGTATTTATCCGTCCAAAGTGCTTGTATCTATGATATCAGCTCTTCTTTTTTTCTCTTTCACTACTCCCTTCTCTTTCTAGGCTAACCATCCTGATAGCCTGGTTGTGGTTTCTGCACCGCGCCGCACAGTTCTATTCTATGTTGATCCGCCCCGCGCTTGGGTATTTGGAATGGCGTTTCGCTGGGGTTTTATTGCATGTTGATGATGCATATCATAGAACGATTGGCAGGTGGATAGTGGCTGAGCGGCTGTAGTAGGCAAGTAAGTATGATATTATACATAATTTAGGTTCGAGCTGTCTACCATAATATAGGCTGCTTGTGCGCATTCCTACCGTACCGTATGTTACTGAGCCGTGATGGTGTGGGAGGCCCCACTACTGTAACTCACGCCCACTCCCGTAGATAAATACGGTATCATACAGTAGATCATTTCGCGTTACGGCAGCGGCAGGAACAGAACAATTCAGTATCATATTATCGTAGCTTCAGCCTCCAGCCTCCTTCCTCTATTCATCCACCTGCCCCGTCTTACCTACATGACCTCACCTCACCCTACCTCACTTACCTTACCTTGCAGTACCGTCCGTTAACTGAACCCCAGCCGCGAAAACAGAAAATAAAATAAAACAAAAAAAACCCGAATCTCACGAACTGACTAACCAAGAACGAACAAAGAATCCAATCTAATTATAGCTATTCAGTCACCTCCCCTCTCAAGGAGGCGCGCGCTCATCATCATCATCATCATCATCATCATCGCCATCATCACCATCATCACCATCGAGCCTAACTGCACAGCAGAGTGGAAACTGCGAGATTTCTGCGACTCACTCACTCACCCACTCACTTACGCACCACACCACATAGAATACTTGCTGTGCCCCCGCGAGCAGGCAGGCAGGCAGGCAGGCAGGCAAGGAAGGAAGGAAGGAAGCTTCGACCAAGTGATGGCGTTATTATACCTTACATTACACAGCTCGCCATGCCATGCCTGCCAAAACCTTAACTTGTCGATCCTCCAGTTACTGCACGAGTATATACTGGCGCATACTTATATACAAGCTGCACAGGCAGGGGACGTACCGTATCGTAGGTAAAGTAGTCTGCTCGGACGCCGTGTTTACTGTATCTTATTTATTTACCCATTCCTGATATCAACTATCAGGTAAGCAGCGGAGCGGAGCTAGCCTGCAATAGGCTTAAAACCGAGCACGATTTATCCACTGGATTATTGGGAGCAACCAGCAAGCGAGAGAGGTCCGACAAATTAGCTCAGCTCGCCCCACGTCAGGCAAACAAAAAGAAACAACTTTCCCCCTCGAGCTATTTTGTCCCCGAATGCGGAGATTAGAGGCCTGATGGAGATGGCGGATTACGCGAGTTTTTACAGTCCCGGTATGCGTGTATGCGTGTATGTATGTAGGTATGCGCAAGTTGCCCACGAATATCTTTTTCGTACAAGACGGGGGAGCTATTATGCTGGTTAGCTATCCCTGTCGTGTACTAATACTGTACGAAAACATATCCCCCGGTGCCTATATAATGATAATAATAGTAACGACAATAGGATTATCTAATACTATCAATGCCTCGCATATTACGGCATCGTAAGAGGACCGGTAACCGGTTATGGGCGTATGCAGTACCGCTAGAACGTCCAGAATTTTTCCTCCTTTGGATTCAGAAGAGGAGGACCAGCTCCTTTTTTTTCTTTTTTCAGCCTCTCGATCGAGACCAATGAGATGAAATGAAAAAAGGATCAAATCCAGTAGACCCTACCAGGAGAGGCAGCTCCAACGTCCTAGCGATATTCTCCATTATTATTGCGGTGTCTCGGTTCTTACGGTATAATAGAGTCTCGGTATAGTACCGGTAACCCAGCCTACCGTACCCTAATCTCATCTACTATGCTCTGGTTGAGCTGGGTTGAGCTGTGCCGGACTGGGCCTGACCGGGGCTGAGCTAGAAAAAGAAAAGAAAAAAAAGAAATAATCACAAGACGATAATAATTGTTATTAGTAGAGTACAGTTATAATATGGCTATCATAATGGCGGCACACATAGTACCAAAATGCTAGAGTTACATGAGCCATGCACATTTCGGACAAAGTGGAAGAGAAAAAAAAGGGAGGAGAAGAAGAAGAAGAGGTGGATAAAAATAATTAATACCGATATATCCCTATTCATCCACCCAACCCAACCCATTCATTCATTCAACCAGGCAAGGCGGGTATTTCACGTCGGCGACCAAATTCCTGCTTGCATGATGGGTGTGCGAGTTGGGCAGGGTACAGTTACATACAGTAGGGTAAAAAAGTACGGTACTGTAGAGTTACCGGTACCGGCAACTGAGAGAGTACGGTAGAGCCCGTGGGTAGGCAGGTAGGTAGGTAGGTAGGTAGGTTATGTAGGGGGGGGGGATACGGCGCCATAACACAGTTTTGGAAGAAAGAAAGTTATAATAAACATGGGTTATTTAGCCTTACCATCCCCGCCGTACCACTTCACGGCAAGGGTGCGAATATGTACAATGCTACGCACTGTATGTATGTATTGTATTGTATTGTTGCTCGAGTACCAAATCTACGTACCCTACAGTTTTTTTTTTACCAAATTCCCAATTCCCAAATTCCCAATACCCCGACCTTAATATCCCAATCCCCAATCTCCAATCCCAATCCCATATTTTCCCCCTTCCCTTCCCTTCCATGACACAAATCACACACCCTTTCGAAACTCCGTGATCCGGATCCGGATCTAGATTAGATTATTTTTATATTTTTCTTTTCTGGT
>Ga0307517_10003046_pt1 | contig 26481 bp, 23 predicted proteins | sample 23_EM_MG_FD_194515 | JGI IMG/M metagenome (GOLD analysis project Ga0307517, IMG submission 194515) | Populus trichocarpa ectomycorrhiza microbial communities from riparian zone in the Pacific Northwest, United States - 23_EM | ecosystem: Host-associated > Plants > Roots > Unclassified | place... | reverse complement strand
CATTCGCCGTTTAACTCCTAGCATTTTGCACAATGATTCCCAAAATTCGCCAGAAAACTTCGCGTCCATGTCCGATATGATTTCGGTCGGTAATCCGTGAAGTTTCCAAACTTCCCGAAGGAAGGTATCAGCGACATCTTTTGCTGTCGCATTCTCGTGGAGGCCGATCAAATGAGCCATCTTGGTGAACCGGTCTACTACTACCATGATCTGAGTCTTACCCTGCGATTCTGGTAGCTGGGTGATAAAGTCCATTGATATGGAGGACCAGGCGGCATAAGGTACTTCTAAAGGTTGAAGTAACCCATACTTGGCATGCCGTGGGGATTTACTGTGTTGACATTTGTCGCTGGATCGTACATAGTCTCTGATCCAATCTGCGAGCTTTTCCCAGTAAAAGTGCCTCGTTACTATCTCCATCGTTTTCTCCTGTCCGAAGTGTCCTGCTACTAATGAGTCGTGACAGCCTTGGGCTATCTCGGTTTGAAGGGCTTCGTCCTCGGGGATGTACAACTGATTTTTGTAATATTGTAACCCGTCCTTTTCTATCCATTCGTCTGGCATCTTTTTCCCACTTTCTCTTAACCTAACCAGTTCACGGCCTCGGTCCTGCCACTTCTCATCCTCCTTCCCAGCCGTTCTAATCTTGTCCAGGAATGTATCGTTCATTGTCCGCGTCAGGGCTGCATTGACGTGAGCACTGGATAACATTTCTCTTTCTCTCATTAACCGGGGGTGATAGCCAATATCAGCGGCGCTAAAGAATTCGTTTTCGCTTGTATCTGCGTGAAGGAAACATATTCTGACTGCTTCTTCTTTAGCTGGGATGGATCGCTTAGGGTTCCTGTTACTTGATCCGAAGCCCATTTTTCCTCGCTCGGTTATTTCCAAATCGTCTACTTCCATGGCGTCGGCGTTGGCAACTTTCTCAACTATGAGTTGTGCTATCCGATCTCCTGCGGTAAATACGCAGTCCGCTTCGCCATGATTTCGGAGTATGACCTTGACTTCTCCGGTGTAATCTGAATCTATTACACCACCGCCCACTTCTATTCCCATTTTGCTAGCCATACCACTTCTTGCGGCTAGCCTTCCATAGGTTCCTTCCGGCAATCCTATCGCAATACCCGTTTCCACCATTGTCTGTCCTTTCGCTGGTACCAGGTTGTCTGTCAGGGCGTAGATGTCATGACCGGCCGCAAACCGTGATCCTTTTGTCGGGATTGTAGCTTTGTCTGAAAGCTTTATTATCCTGAGGCTTGTATGTTCGCGTTTTTCTGGGACGAGGGCTGTTTCTGCGTTTCGTTTTTGATAAATCACGGAAATTTCAAAATGTTCTGTTTTCAAAATTGACTGTTCACTGTGACGAGCTCCCTTCTCAGGACGGTACTCCGGCCGTCTACTTAATGCGTCGGGTTTCCCGCCCCTACTTCCCGGTCGGTAGACTATTTTGAAGTTGTAATACGTCAACTCCTGTGCCCATCAAATTTGTCGTTGGTTCCAGACTTTTTTGGTCAAGAAGGATTGTAGATTTTGGTGGTCCGTATATACAGTTACGGGCTCTTCTTCCCCCCAGAGGTATCTTTTCCATTCTTTGAACGCTTCCATTATTGCGAGAAGTTCTTTATCATGTATCTCGTAATTTCTTTCAGCGCGGTTCAATTTTCAAGAATGGAAAGCCACTGGGTGAAGACGTCTCCCTTGGTATTGAGATAGTACGCATCCAAGTGCAAAGTCACTTGCGTCTGTCTCGACCACTGTTTTTCTTCCTGGGTAGAAATGCGATAAAATTTGTGCCGTTGTAAACCTCTTCTTCAACTCCTCAAACGCCTCTTCCTGCTCTCTTCCCCAGTGAAAATCCTTTGGGTTACGCTTCAATGTCTCGGTTATTGGCTTGCAAACCTTTGAGAAATCTTTAATGAACCGTCGGTAAAAGTTTGCGAAACCAATGAAGATCTGAACTTCTTTAACCGACCTCGGGTGTGCCCAATTTTGAAGGCCTTTCACCTTTCTATCACTCATTGTGACTCCGCTTGTCTTGACAATGTATCCTAGGAATTCGACTTCCTCTTGATGGAACACTGACTTCTTCAACGAGACTGCCAAGTCATGTTGTTCCAGCCGGTCCACGACTTTCTGGACTAGTTTGATATGGTCGTTCATATTTTGGGAGTATATTAGGATGTCGTCTAGGTAGACGACTACTCCGTGGTCCAAGAATTCCCTTAGGATTTTATTCATCATTGTTTGGAAAGTTGCGGGAGCGTTAACGAGCCCGAAAGGCATGACCTTGTATTCGTACTGTCCGTATCGTGTACGAAAAGCTGTCTTGTGTTCATCGCCTTTCCTCATCCGAATAAGATGATATCCATCTTTGAGGTCGAGTTTCGTAAACACCTTGGCTCCAGCAACGCGGTCTCGCAGTTAATCCATGAGCGGTAAGGGGTACTTATTCAGGATTGTCAATTTGTTGAGGTTTCTATAGTCCACGCACAGTCGTAAACTGCCATCTGGCTTCGGAACGAAGAGGATTGGAGCTCTGTAAGGAGATTCGCTGTCAGCTATTTTTCCCTCAGCCATCATTTTCTTGAGGTACTTATCCAGTTCGTTCAACTGGTGCGCCGACATCGGGTAGATCGGACCCCACGGGGGTTCGGCCCCATCTTTAAGGTTGATGGCGTGATCGAAAGTCCTTCGAGGCGCCAACAACTTAGCTTTTTTCTCTTCAAAAAGCTCCTTATACTGTCAATACGGTTTTGGCAGCGTCTCCAACTGTACTCCTCCTTCTTCTTCTTGCTCAATCCTTCCCACATACTGCGCTCCTTCGTCGTAAGCCACAGTTTCATCCGATTCAAACATATCCGCCACCGCTTCATCTTCTATATGAGCGTGGCACTTTGATTCTTCAAAGGCCCATTTACCTGGGTCCGCAATATTTTTAAGGGGGTGCTCATCATGCCACCACCCAAAGGGTATGATTAAGTAATATCTTCCTGCATTCGCAATTTCGCAGGATATCATACTTCGGTGGCCATTGGCACCGATTTCCAGGAGAATAGGATGGGTGTAGAATATTCCTGCAGAAGGCGCGGTTTCGCCATCGAAGGTGGTGATTTTCAACGGTAAGTCCCTAGCTTCGGTCGGGATTCTGAGTCGTTGTGCGGTATCCTGGTTCATGAGAAAGATGTTTGAACCAGAATCTAAGAGGACGTTTATAGCGTGTTTTCGTCCTTTAATTTCAATAAATGCCTTCCCCTCAGGGCAGGCGTAGTGCTTACGCTTTTTAATGGGTCTAGAGCTTTCACTCTGTTCATGATGAAATCTTTTCATCGTCGCGGTTTCAAGTAGTGTGAGGGTTTGTTACCGCGCCTGCGCAGTTTCGGCTCTTAAAGCCTCCTCAGACAAACATTTACGATAAGTGTCTACTATTTTGATATCGGGCAGCCCACTACTAGCGGTCTTTACCTCCTGCCGAGGAGTTCCCATATCACAGGAGTGGTGGTTCACTAGAGTACCTCTCGAGGTAGCGACTAGGATGCGCAGTCCTTTATCGTCGACTTAGCCCTCATATGAGACTGTCCCCTGCGACGAGTCCACCGTACCTCCGCCTTCGAGTTTGGTCGTACGCACGCGACCCCCTCAGACACCATTCGTCGGGCATGAACCTTGTGCCCAATAGAGGCGCCCCTAGCTTCTATTTGCCCGGCTTTTTTACTCGGAGGGAAGGTCTGGTTGCCCTGGATTTCGACCCTCCTCACGCGTGTCTTGCAACTCAAGTTCCGTTCCGGCGAATGGTAATCTTCTATTTCACTTTTAGTCTCTTCGACCGCTTTCTTCACTTGTAGTTTTTTATGGCTCCCGTGGTAAGCACGGACTACCCAATTTTGGACGTAAATTGGCAACCGCGATCCTTTGGTCATTTAGCCTTCCAGTGGGATCTCGTCACCGACTACACCGCAGGTCTTTCGATTCGAGGCGGCAACCTCACTACCCGATCACCGTGGTTGTCGGTACCTTGATGACTTCTATAATATGTCGTCATCGTCAAAGGCCCATGCTGGAGGCCTTTGTACCGCTCGCTTTGAGCTTTCTCCCTTGCCATCAACGGCAACAGTGGCTACCTGGGGGCGTCGTTTTGGCGCAAATGCGGACCGTCGTTTGGGCTTTGATTGCCCTCGATACACTGCCGATACTTGTATCGGTCTTCGACAGTGTGTCCAAACGTGGTTCCTCATACCGCACCGCGTGTATTCGTTTTCAGATTTCCGTTTATCAACAACCTTCTGATCCACGCTCTGGTGTGCTTCCGACCACACCGTATGTCTAACCTTCCCCGTCGGTGCCACCGACCCTTCTTTCTTCACCTTTCTCTCCCCAGCCTTTTTCTTTTGGTACGCCGCCTTTTCCTTAGCCGTTTACTGCTTTTTTACACGCTTGGCCGTAACCGTTGGCTTGGAATCCTCGAATTTCCTTTTTTCACCTCGTGTCGTGCCGGAGGGACCGCCTCCTCGAAGATCTTTTCTTTCCTTGAAATCTTCTTCCGCTCGGGTTACGGTCCTGACTGCTTCTAACCACTCCCCATCGTCGACATATTCTCTATGTGAGAGCCGTCGCAAAGCTTCAATGGGAAGTTGGTCTTCAATCATTTTTCTCAAGGCTGTCCCGGTGACTCTTGCATGGATATTGAGATTTTCCATCTCCATCAAGAATTTGGCGACATCACAACGTGATATTTGACCAATCCCATTTCTCGGAGGGATTTTTCCGCTTCATGGGTGGGTCCAAAGCGTCGCAGGACTTGTTCTGCAAAAACATGCTAGAACTCGTATCCTTCGTGTCTCGTGTAACCTATTTCTCCGGTCATTTGTCGTCGGTAGGTTAACGCAAACGGTGCGACTTCTTTTCCATCCATTCGGCTTATGGCGTATTGGATTCGTTGTGCCTCGTCCTCCCACTGCCAGCTGTTTCCACCAAAATAATCCGTACATGTCATTAGCCACATGCGTATATCTTGGTGCTTCTCGTTTCGAAACATGGCAGGGGGTTCCGCTGGGACTCTTGTTTGTTGTCCCAGGGCGTTGGCCATGACCAGTGAGAACAGGTTAAACTGTTCGTCATTTTCGGCCTCATAGTTGTTTTCTTCTGGCTGGGGTGCGGGTCTCTCGTCCCGTCTTCCCTTCCTTCTTTTATCTGGCTTCCTTCCAGATCCTTCTCCATCATCATCGGGGTCTCCTCCCCCTCCTCCACCTGGAGCTCCTGCTGCTCCGTGTCCTGGTGGTGGTGGTGGTCGTCCTCCACCTGCCCCTGACACCTCCGGTGTCGGATCTGACACCTTCCCCTTTCCCTTGACTTGTCCCATTAATTGTTCCACCAGGGCCTTAAGCACCGCGATCTCACCATCTTGGGCTTCTCTCGACTCCTGTTGGTTATGTAACTCGTCTCTCACAAGATTAATGCTCATCTCGTGATTTGCCAGCTCCCGTTTGTGTTGTTCGTTTATCCGAACAATCTCTTGATCGAGGAGTAGGTCCCAGTGCATGGATTGTTCGCCAGTTCCTTGCACTGCTTCGTTGAGATGAGAGGTGACAGCCTCATGTCTGGTCTGTCGCTCATCTGTTTCACCAAGTCGCTCGGCGACCTGAGTGGCGAAGCTTTCCTGGACTTTTTGAGATTCCAAGTCCCACAGGCGGACTTGTTCGTCTACTCCGGCGAGCTCTCGACCAACTATCTGGGCACCAGATTTTAACTTGTTTTTTACCGTGACCAGTTCTTGGGCCATTAACAATATGTTGGTCGGGAGGGAACCGAATGCCAGGTGTTCTCTATCTTGGCTGACGGTGAGTGTTGGGTCAAATCGGCCGAGGATCTGCTCTAATCTGGGGATCCGAACGGCCATGAGGGGTTCGCCTGTGGGTTCAGGCGTTCAGCGATTTCCTGGGCGTCGTCCCTTTCCGTATTTCTCTAGAAAGCCTAAGCCAACCGGGGACCGGTGTGTCCGATCCGCCGAATGCGATCGGACGAGGTGGGTGAAGGTGGTTTCCACGCTTGGAGCTTGAACGGAGGAGAGCTCATCCCCTCCTTCGCTTCCTTCACCTCCTTCTGGCCGTTCTCCTCCTTGCCACTCCATGGCTTCAGGAGCTTTGGGGTCAGAAGACATTTCTTTGACTTCTATAAGGAAAACTTATCTTTTGTTTCCTCCCCAGGCTATCGGTATCTCAAAACGCTGACTTGAGCGTTGATCGCTTTCTGGGTACTGGGTGTACCAAATGGTGTTCGACTTCGTTGAGGGGGTGTGATAGATGAAGTTTGCACCGTACTGGTATTGGTATAGTGCGGCGATATCTTCGAAGGTAACGTTATTTTCTGGGTTTATCTACGAGAAATAGGATTCGTGGTAGGGCTCTTGAGTCCCTAATTCGGGTATAGGAGTGAGAACTTCGGCAATAGAGATAGTCCTCGTGGGTCTTGGTTCGAAAGGTTTTGTGGGTTTGGGAGTATGAGTTTCTCTGCCCAACATTCGTCTCGGTAACGATGAGAAGTATCAATATACTGTTAGGTGGTAGCTTCGGCGTGAGGTATTCCAACACCTTGGACCTTAATCGTATTTATATCGGAGAACTCGTTAAGAAGACACGAGTAATGTAGGCTAGATATAATGGTTCGCTTCGGTATAGATCGTCGAAGTATTGGTAACGATATAATAGTGTAGAATAACTTATTATATTGATAAGATCTCTTCTCCGTGCTTGTTGTTCTTTAATAGCAGCGAAGATGCTTCGATATTTATATTCCGCGTCTGAGCAATCGCGGTATACATGCTAACTCTATACTATTTAAGTACCTTTCCCGTGACTCTGCAAACTTCCCCTGAGTGCGAACACTCGTAGACCCTGAAAACTCTCTACCACACCTTTTGCTCCCATGGCCAACTTATCGGTCTGCGCTTTCATTATTCCTGCTGGTGTGGAAACCACGTCAGGTGTCAGCTCATCCGTTTATCCGTTGACAACAATGGTTACGAATTATCTTGCCCTCGTGCTCGTCGAAGGTAGTCTAACTCGCTGGACAGAAGATGGCCATTCTTCTTTGGTTGGTTCCGTCGAGAATTCGGTATGCAACTGCATCTCGTATACTGGTCTTCCGGCATTACACGACTTGTCCTCGGGATCGTGCCAATAGGCATTTTCCCTCAGACTCCACCTTGTACCAACTTGTCCTCTGTGGATGCACCCGATCCACTTACTGGGCATAGTTACCTACTTCATACTCTACACGACTTTGTAGGTACGAGTGGACTAACTTTCGTGCAAAACGTCCCGTTACCTATGACCCACTCTTCCGATCGTCTGTCTTCAAGTGTCTGTAACTTTATGCGCCGTCGTCCGATTCACCTGCTTCCACTTGCATAAGGTGCCCGAAGGTCTCCCCTCATATATCTTGCGAACAGGATCCGGTCGGACGGACGGCCGCGACGTATACGGTGTTATAAGATGTGTTCCATTGATAGTGGTCTTTGGTGTTGGGACGCAACTACCCAGGCGGCCAGTGATGACGTGCCGTCCCAACGCCGGGGCTGGAGGGGGGTGTTATCTTTTTGCTTCGAAGTTCCTGTGCGCCAAGGTAGGGTAACTTTGCCCTGTAAATCCTTACGGGGAGTCCGTGCGCCTAACACGTACATACCCAGTTTGAAGAAAAAAGACAACACCCCTCTGTGGCCCCAGCGTTGGAACGGTGCGTCACCATCAGACAGCTGGGTCGCTGCATGCCAACACCAAAGACTAGTATTATTAGAACATATTCTATAACACTATATAGGCCACGGCGGTCCTTCTGACCATGTCCTGTTCCCAGAATATATAAGGGGAAACCTTTGGGCGCCTGATGCAAGTGGAGGCATGTAAACCGGACCAAGGCACATAAAGTTACAGGCACTCGAAGACAGACAGTCCAGAGAGTAGGTCAAAGGTAATGGGACGTTTTCACACAAGTAAGACCCCTCTGACCTACAAAGAGGCGTAGACTATGAAGGAGGTAACTATGCACAGTAAGTGGATCAGGAGAATCCACAAAGGACCTGTTGGTACAGAATGAAGTCTGAGGGGAAAAAGGCATGGGAGCGATCCCGAGAATAGGTCATATAAAACCGCTAGACAAGAATAAGACATCCGGTTGCATGCCAAATTCCCTACGGACCCAACGAAAGAAGGCAGGCCATCTTCTGTCTAGCAAGTTAGACTACCCTTGAGAGGCATGGGGGCATAACAATTCTTAAATGCTACAGTCAACGGATAAAAGGACGAGCCGACATCTGACGTAGTCTCCACACTGTTAGGAAGAAAACAAGCACAGACCGATAAGTTGACCATGTGAGTGAGAAAGCTGTAATTGAGAGTTTTCAGGGCCTACGGGTGTTGGCACCCAGGTGAAGTTCACACAATTGTTAGCAAGGTACTTAGATAGTAGTATAGAGTTAGCATTTATACCCTGATTGCTCAGACGCAGAATATAAATATCAAAACATCTTCGCTGCTATTAGCAAAACAAGTATTGTGAAGAGATTTTATCAATATAACAGCTTTTCTACAGTATTGTTACCAATACTTTAACAATTTACGAAGAAGTATTCCATCATTTCTAGCCTACATTACTCATGTCTTCTTAACAAGTTGTCCGATAGAAAATGATTCAGGTCCTACCTCTCCGAATTCCTCACCCTGAAGCTACTACTGAACCGTTTCCTATATACACTGGTGAAGAAACATGAGGTTTTCAGCTTCCCTATATAAAGGTTGGGCATGCAAAATTAAGCCGGAGAGCTACCCTTTTCCCATATTTCCAAACATTTTAGGGCCAATTTCATATGCCAGAATTAAACTAGAATTTAGACTTAAAGTCTGAACTTGAAAACTAAAGGCTGGAAGCTTGAAAGTCTAGACTTAGCCAATAATCCGAATTTTAAGTACAAATCCTGGTATGTCAAATCAGCCCTTAGACTTGTAGAAGAAGAAACAAAGAAACAAATCAAATCCATCTAATATTTGTTCTCTTTTTATATCTTGTCTGATCAGTTAGACAGTGACTATCCCATAGACCGATAAAACATTCAGATTCCCTGCTTTCCTTCTAATGTTCCTCTATGCTATAGCTAAGCAGTCTTCCACGAATAAGAGCTTGATATTTTACCCTTGTTTTTCAACAATAGCCACTTACCCCAAGCATAGAGCTACTGGACAAGGCAGGCAGCGCATTCGCATGTTTCATCCGTCCATGGGACAGATTAGTACAGACAGCCCAAAGACATTAAAGAATGATATAAATGAAATTTTTATCGAATTTCTCTCTTTTGGGTTGAGTTTGTATGGGAATTGAAGTTTTCAAGAACATATAACTAGTGGATTCCTTCATAATATGCTGAAGGAAAAACATCTGACAAACTCTTGGCACTAGGCTCAATCAAATTCCATCCTCTGCGTGGCCCAGAAGAGCTAAAATCACTGAGTGAAGGTTCAAGGACCCACCCCAATCCCCGGCACTAGGACTCAACCAGCATAGGAGAACCTCAATCTGATAAGCCATACCTAATTTGCCATTTTGCCCATTTGTTCTCAACTTCCTTTTTTCGGCAGGGTAACCCCTCATCCCTATTTATTCAGTGCCTTTATCTTGTTCCTTTCTTGTTCTTTTATTACTAAGCGAAAATCTCAGCAAACCAAAGACCTGGCTTTCGGCGGCCACGAAAACTCCACCACCTCTGGGTGGCCAAATCAGTCCTTTCCTCTGCCATCTCTCTCTCCCGTTTCTTCCCCCGATCGCCCCGGCTTGGCATCTGGGTTAAATCAACTACGATACGGTATTCTTGGACTCTGCCCACGACCACTCCTCTCTTTTTCCTCCATCACGCTTCATCCGTCTGAAAACTCTAATCATACACCCCTCTCTTAGCCCTCAAAATCCCCACTCTTGCCCTTTTGTTTACCAATTCACGGAGTCCACGTTTGCACTTCCCCTTTGCTTTTTCTTTTCTTGTCTTTTTTCTTTGATTCATCTTATATGATCAGTCCAGCCACTCGCCCCACATCCGTGAGTACCACGATCACACCATCCGATACCGAAATGAAAGTCTTTGAGTCGTCCTACGTCTTTGAATACCCCTGGGCCAACGTCTCCATTGCCAACTGGAGGAAATATGGCACTTGGAACACCCAGAGCACACACGTCGTTGCTGTAGACACACTGAACCGAAGTGTCGATCCCAGTACTGGAATCGTGAGTATCCCACGACTAGCCACTCCACACCCCCAGCTAACACATCGCCATTAGCTCCGTACCGAACGCCTAATAACCTGCAAACAAAATGCCCCCCGCTGGCTAATGAAAATCGTCGGTGGCGCCGAAGAATCCTACGTCCGTGAAGTATCCGAAGTCAACCCTCAGCAGCAAACCGTAACTCTCCGCTCTATGAACTTGACCGGCTCAAACATAATCTCTGTTCAAGAAACAGTAGTCTATTCACCGGACCCTTCCAGCCCAGAAACCAAGACCTGTTTCCAACAGGACGCACAAATCACGGCTTATGGCGCTTTCTCAAGGATTTGCGGAGCAATTGAGGATTGGTCAGTGGAGAGGTTTGGACAAAATGCTCGGAAAGGAAGGGTAGGATTTGAAGCGGTGCTGGAGATGTCATCGAAAGCCTTTAGGGACATGAAGGATGGAGGAGGGAGGTCGGAGGAGATCAATGCTTAGGCTAGGTGTGCTGAATGGAGATTTGTTGGAAAGGTAGGAATTTCGTCAAATCCCACCCCCTGTCTAGCCCAGAATACTCCTTATTTACCCTTTTCTATCTCCACGGCTAGGCCAGGGTGCCTCAATACTTTTAACCACCGGTTTTCTTCCAACATTCACATGGTCATCACCCACCTATAGCTTCTGTATCCGCCTTTTAAAGTCATCAAAAGTTCCCTTTCCTTTTCCGCCATACCCTCCATTCCTATACTGTCCTGCCCCTGGTTTTTTCCCACCGCTTTTTTTACCTTGAGAAAATACTTGTTTTCATATCTTTTACGGATTTCAAAGTTTTTTTATCGCTTCACTACTCTTTCTGCCTCAATGCCTTTCCATCATTTTAGATACTCTCTGCTCGCCGGGCTGCCACGAACTTTGACGACTGCAATGTTAAACTTGGTGTTTTTGTTTTATCAATATACTGTATATTGGGGGGGTGTGGGATTCTGTCTGGGTCTGAGGGGGTGATAATATAGACAAATAGAATACATTGTGAGCGGAACCCCGAAGCTTTTCCATGAGGCGCAGGCTTCGAGCTGTTATCCTTGAAGTAGAATTATCGTTTTGAATAGTCCGACCCGTCCGTCTTGGAGGTAGGACAGGCTGTAGGCCATGGTCCGTCATTTCTTCGGTGATGCGACCTCCACGCCTGACAGCCCAAGGTCGGGCCGGACTATGTGCTTATGAAGCTTGTAATATACGACTTTCTGGCTGAAAATCTCCCAAACACCGTACTGAAAAGAAGAAATTCCACCGAATAGTTTCTACTTGACCAAAGTGGAGAAGAACAGGAAAACAACTGTCACTCTCAAGGAACACTCAAGTAGAAAGAAAATCACACAAGTCACAATCAATCTCAATTCACTAAGCTATCTCGCAAATCAACCCCACAAACCGTACCAAACAGAAAATTCCCGACTCAAAGAAAGCCCAACCCAGCAGGTTGTCCGACTACTAATTAAGTACAGGTCCAATTTTCCTTCCTCCAAACACACGATCCTCGTTGCCGGTTTCCTTGCTACAAAGGTTGTCGGTTGTCGTTGTCTCTGTGGAGGGGAGAAGGAAGCGAAGTGTGAGAGAAGAAAACCTAACTTACATAGCAGCCCCTGTTCACCAAGCCTAGGCAACCACCACCTCACGATCGTGACTTACTACCTATTTAGTATGAGTTAATTACAGATAAGCTAGATAACAGCAAGTTAAGAAAGTCAAGTTTAAGCCCTAACAGTACGCTCTCGATGATCTCACTCATATCACGTGGCCGAAATTTACCCCCCCCAGTAGCAACCAGGTTATTCATTACTTGGGATGCAATAAACCGACCTAACCTCAGCTCCTCATATCACCTTCCTCACAACAGATGCTTTGCCGTCCTATCCGGGGGGTATCATCACTAGCAAATGGTTCATGGAACTCGCCTAGGTTTGCCCCCGTATTGAGACCGTAGATAAAAGCCCCAAGATTCGTTTCCGAGCAGAAAGCAAATTCACAAATTCGAACTCAGAGATCCATACCCCGCCTATACCTATCGCACTGGTTTGACCAGATTTCGGAATAGATACAGGGGGAGGGGAATCATGAAGCATCACACATGCTCTCCCTGGTGGTCCCTGGATTCCACTGCCCTAGACTAGCTGCAACAGGGGCCGAGCCACATCCGGTGCTCTTGAGATTCCGCCGGCCGCGCCCCGTGGGTCCTAGAACCCTTAGGCGGACATGCTAGATTACTTTGCGGTTTAGAGTGTTGGATATCCAGCATTGATTCCATAATAATAATATTGTTCCAGACGGATATAACGTATTGTACCTAGTTATCGGTCAACCCCTAGTTATGGGTCTGTATCATGCAACTTGAAAAATCAATAAAACTTGTAACAACTATCTCAATATTGTATCTGCTAGCTTGATATTTAATCAGGGTAGAGTCATAGCTTCACTCATCCACTCTGTAGAAACTTGGGAGAAAGTATTTGAAGCTGCACTTATAATATAATAGAATCATATTTTATCACTAATGTGGAAAGTAGGTGTTTAAACAATCACAGTTGTGAAAATCGCAAGGTTGAATAGATTAGAATTAGTACATAGGTCTCAGGATAATATAGGGAAAAAATTAGAGCCAAGAGTTCAGTACTAAAGTCAGGTTATGCCAGCTATCATTTCTTCTTCTTTTTGACTTCAAAATACAACAACTACCATTTCAAATATCTCCAAATTTCAAACTAACAACTTTTCAAACCAGGCTTTTAATGGCTCTGAAGAGACCTGATAGGGAGGCATCATTCAAGCTACTTTACAGCATCAGATTGACAATCCACAACTCTCAGTACATAAAATTTCTTGTTATTTTGCTATTTCAAATACTACATTACAAAACAGACTTCAACAGAGGACTACACCTGCTCTACTAGTGCCTGTGGAACAGCAACGGCTAAGCAGTATTGAGGAAGGTGTAATACTTGATAGGATTAAAGACTGAGATGATAGAGGAATTTCTCTACACTGTAGACATGGGTTAGATATTGTCTATATTTTGCAAAAGTTCAAGAGTTAGGGTGAGAAATTGAAAAGCATTGGGTCAACTGATTCCTTGCAAGACATGTGACATTTAATAAAAAGTAGGGAAGACATTGGACCAGCAAAGAGGATTGGCAACAGATCCAGAAATCTTCAAACAACATTTGAACTACGAATACACTCTCCGCTGCAACTATTATATAAGGCCACAAAACTTATGAAATACTCATGAGAGGGAGGCCTAGGAAGTGGTGGAACAATTTTGTCACATACTCGAAGAAAGAAGCCAAAATATAATACAAGATAGAAAGTGTTATTGAGTAAGAGTTGTAGAAGCAATCTTAGGGGATGGTGGGAGTATACCCCCTCTTATTATTCATTCTTCCCAAGCCAATTTGATTTGCTACTACTGGAATATCATATAGGAGAATGAATCAGATACCCACTGTATGCATTTAAAGGCTAGTTTGGCTTCTACAGAGTTGACTTCTGACTGGTTGGTTAAAATATATAAACCTAGAACCAAGACAGAAGCTGGAATGATGGAAAATCAACTACTTGATGAGCAAAAAAACATTTTTCACTGGACGTATTGAGCCTGCGTCTAGACGAAGCTAGTCCGCTCTTTGCCTCCCGTCCTTCCGGATCTCCTGAGCCCTCTTAGCCTTTCATCTCTTGTGTTTGGTGTGCCTGGATGCCCCACTTTGCCTCCAAAGCGTCCGACGTACTCCTTGCAACCCCACCCCCTTCCAGCACCTTCCTGTTCTATCCACCCCCTTATCTTCTCATCTACAGGCCTCCTGCCTACTCTTACCAACTGCGCACATCCGACGGCCCTCCCAGATCCCCTCTCACCTCTAGGGACCTAGATCTGTCCGCTCCCGTCAGCTGACATTCTACCTTGCCCTTTTGAAGCCCGGGCCCTGGGGTCTCTTCCATAATTCTCTTACTGTTCACAAAACGCCCGGCCCGGCTGCCATGGAGACCACCTACATTGGTTGGCTTCGCCACAGGAGAGAATAAATTGTAATTATCAATCATCAGCAAAAAACAGGCGGCCGAGTTGAAGCTGGACACTTTCGAAGGGAATCTCTCCCGTTAGTCGGCAGCTTCAAATCGGCCACCAACTCGATTCAACCTATTTAAAATATTCCCTTAGACGCCCGCAGATGGTATATTACTCCCACGGCCGAGTTGAAGCCAGACACTCACTATGCGAACTGCCATCTTATGTGTACGGCTTCAACTTGGCCGCATATCCATGCAGAACAATTCAACCTATTGAAAATATTCCCTTAAATACCCGTGGAACGTGTAGTACCCCAGGTGGCCAAGTTGAAGCCGGACACTGAATATGGGCACTGCCATCTTGAGTATACTGCTTCAACTTGGCCACATATTCATGCAAAACATTTCAACCTATTTAAAATATTCCCTTAAACGCTAGCGGATTGTGTAGTACTCCCACAGCCGAGTTGAAGCCGGACACTCAATATGGGAACTGCCACCTTAAGTGCCCATCTTTAACTCGTATAAATACTGTACATAATTGGATAGAATAATTTAATATATTTCATTAAACGTCTGCAGATCAATCCTGTGATTCACTATCCATTGCCTCTCCCTGCTAGGAATAACCTGCGCCTGTTCCATCACTGCCCCAATACTGACTATTCACATGTCACGCCCATTGACCCGCCTGCCGACTCGAAAATGTCCGCTCGCAATGTGAAATCTGCCACTATTGGCCAAATCGAGTATGCAAACCAATGCCAACAGATGGACAGCTCCCGCCTCACTGAGAATAATTCCTATCTTGAAAAGTGCTAGCAACCGAGCCACAAGCAGTCCTCGTAAATCTGTATAGTTGGCTTCCCCACCACTCTAGACCCATACCCAATTGTTTCTGGGGCCACAATTATTCAATGCCATTGTTCCAGTCCAGCTGGCCCCGTGGATCTGGAACCTGTCAGTTTCCTGAAAGTGGGCGACTGGAATTTCAAGCCAAGTAAATCCTTCTACAGGGAGTAATCCTAGTTCGGTGGTGTCAGCTGGCAACCGCCGGTCATCTGCAGCAGTCTCCCTAGTAAAACGTAGTATCTCCAGCCTGATGTCGGAATAAGGGATGTTAAGGGTTGTGCATAGTTCGGCCAGCATTCTGGTGTTCTTCATACGGCCTTTAAGAACCCAGGTAGACGTACTGTGACCTGAAAAAGCCGGCATTTCCATCCTACTATCTTCAGCCACGATCACACCTTTAACTTTCGAAAGTGCTTCTATAGCCTGCAACATCATTCCTATGGCATGTTGGCGGCCATATTGCGACAAGATGTGCCAGGCGGGGTCATTCTTTTTGTACCTGCGGTATCCATCTTTAATCTGATCCTTATATGCCAATTCACTGATCTGTGTGGAATACATTGATATGGATCCAAAACGCCGTATGTTGGAGGCAAAGTCAGTCACGTAGTGCATCTTGATGAAGTGGAAGTGCTTCTCACGCCGTATCAAATCCGCCACCCGATCCGACCTTTCAACCCTCACTTGATCAGCCTGTCGACGTCCATAAGTGACGATTCTATGGTAGCCTTCATTAGCACTTTGATCCTGCATCAGTTCCTTTAGCTCCCGATCCTGGAGATCTGCTCGGGTGCGAGTAGCCTTCAAGGTTCAGAACTCGCGAAAAATGTGCTTTGTCCGGTGAAATGTCTGCAGGTAGCTTTCTATGTAGGAAAGTGTATCGGGTGTATGACTCCGATATTGAGCCATGAGAGAGAAATGAACATGCGCGCTAATACACTTCAAAGCGCTCTTGAAATCATGATACTGAGAACTGTCCGGATTTTGCAATGTGAACGCCAATACCTCTGAAATCCAATGGCCGAGATTGCGCATCTCCTCTCCCTCCCAGTGTGTGATTTCACGATAGGCCCTTTTCAGTACGCTGTATCTGGGGTAAGGAGGAATTTCTTTCCAAGCATCGTCGAACGCCTCTTGTTATATATGCTTTTTCAGGAATGCTTCCACCCATTCCATCATATGTTTTAAGCCAAGGTAGATGTTGTGCAAGAGGTCCGGCTTGGGTAGGTCCGCGGGGCTTACTCTATCCAGTCCAATGAATACATTGTTGGGTATTTTGACGCCCAAGTGTTGAAAGTATTCTGCAATGCCGGCCCCTTCTGCCGGCTCATGCCTGAAGGCTTTCTCCCTATCTGGCATTTAGTCACGGGTCACATATATCTGCAGCAGATCCCCACCGCGCTCCGCGTATGGAACCTCACACTTTGAGCACGACTTTGTTAGGTGGTAGCTGCGGCGTGAGGTATTCCGACAGCTAGGACCAGGATCGTAATAATATCGGAGAACTCGTTAAGAAGACACGAGTAATGTAGGCTAGATATAATATTCACTTCGGTGTAGATAGTCGAAGTATTGGTAACGATATAAAAGTGTAGATAACTTATTATATTGATAAGATCTCTTCTCTGTGCTTTTTTGTGTCTAATAGCAGCAAAGATGCTTTGATATTTATATTCCGCGTCTGAGCAATCGCGGTATACATGCTAACTCTATACTAACTAAGTATCTTGGCCGCAACTCTGCGAACTTCACCTGAGTGCGAAACACTCGTAGACCCTGAAAACTCTCTATCACACTTTTTGCTCCCATGGTCAACTTATCGGTCTGCGCGTCTGTTATCCCTGATGGGGTAGAGACGAGGTCAGGTGTCAGCTCATCCGTTTTATCCGTTGACAACAATGGTTACGAATTATCTTGCCCCCGTGCTCACCAAGGGTAGTCTGACTGGCGGACAGAAGATGGTCATTCTTCGTTGGTTGGTTCCGTCGAGAAGTCGACACGCGACTGCATGTCGTATTCTAGTCTTCCGGCATTACGCGACTTGTCCTCGGGATCGTACCTCTGGGCTTCTTCCCTCGGACTCCATCTTTTACCAACTTGTCCTTTGTGGATGCACCCGATCCACTTACTGGGCATAGTTACGTCCTTCATACTCTTCACGACTTAGTAGGTACGAGGGGACTACCTTTCGTGCGAAACATCCCGTTACCTTTGACCCACTCTTCCGACTCTCTGTCTTCAAGTGTCTGTAACCTTATGCGCCGTGGTCCGATTCACCTGCATCCACTTGCATAAGGTGCCCGGAGGCCTCCCCTCAAATATCCTGCGAGCAGGATCCGGTCGGACGGACGACCGCGACGTAAACGGTGTTATAAGATGTGTTCCATTGATAGTGGTCTTTGGTGTTGGGACGCAACTACCCAGGCGGCCAGTGATGACGGGCCGTCCCAATGCCAGGGCTGGAGGGGGGTGTTATCTTTTTCCTTCGAAGTTGGTGTGCGTCAAGGTAGGGTAACTTTGCCTTTTAAATCTTTACAGGGAGTCCGTGCGCCTAACACGAGCTCCCCTCTTCGAAGTGTTCGTCCCGAATACTCTATGTTTATTATACAATTTATCTTCCATCTCGAGCTGCACATACCAGGGGTAAAAACCACCGGCATTTACTTGTCGACCGATGGAAAACCTTTCTTATGTTACTCGACCTCTCTTGGGCCCGGCATCTCCGGGTTCTCTCTATGAAACCTTTCCACCTCTTCCTGCCCGTTCTTCATACCTCGGGTGGTTCCCAACTATTCTCGTCCTCCGCGCAGCCTTTCCATTTTACAAAATACCGAAGCTCTTTCATCGGTTTATTCCTTCATCGAACCTTTCGCGTGTAGGAAATGATCTCACTCTTGACAATCCTTTCTACTTCCTATTGTAAATCTCCCTCGATCTCTTCGGGGTCTCGTGGGGGCTGTTCGCGATTTGGTCGGTTCGAGGCTCGGTAGGGTTCCAGCAGGGAGATGTGAAACACGGGATGAATTTTCCACCTAGGCAATATTTCTAGCCTGTACGACCGAGTTCCTTTCTTTTCGAAGACTTTGAACGGCCCATACCGCTTTGAACTCAATTTCTTCAATGGTCGTTTGGTACGTATGTTTTTCGCATTCAACATTACCAAGTCACCGACCTCGATGTTGGGTTGTGTCGTCCCTTTTTGGTCATAATATTTCTTCATCGATTCCCGTGTGTTCTCTAGGGTTTGTTCGCCTCTTGATATATATCCTTCATCCAGTGAGCATACAATGTCGCCCCGGGGTTATGAGCTTCTCTTTCGTTCAGCCATTCTGCCTGTGGATGAAAGCCGTAATTGGCGCAGAAAGGGGTCATTTTGTGTGCGTTGGTAGCCGAGTTATTTTAGGCATGTTCTGCTAACGGCAATAGTTGGTACCAGTCATTCTGATCGTAGTTGACAAATGTCCGGCAGCAGCCTTCCAGCACTTGGTTGGTCCTTTCCGTTTGTCCATCAGTCTGAGGGTGGTACGCCGTTGACATGCGCCTTTTAACTCCTAGCATTTTGCACAATGATTCCCAGGATTCGCCGGAAAACTTCGCGTCCATTTCCGATATGATTTCGGTCGGTAATCCGTCAAGTTTCCAAACTTCCTGAAGGAAGGTATCCGCAACATCCTTTGCGGTCGCATTCTCGTGGAGGCCGATAAAATGAGCCATCTTGGTAAACCGGTCTACTACTACCATGATCTGGGTCTTACCCTGCGATTCCGGTAGTTGGGTGATAAAGTCCGTCGATATGGAGGACCAGGCGGCATAAGGTACTTCTAATGGTTGAAGTAATCCGTATTTGGCATGCCGTGGGGATTTACTGTGTTGACATTCATCGCAGGATCGTACATAGTCTCTGATCCAATCTGCGAGTCCTTTCCGGTAAAAGTCCCTCATTACTATGTCAATCGTTTTCTCCTGTCCGAAGTGTCCTGCTACTAATGAGTCGTGACAGCCTTGGGCTATCGCTGTTTGAAGGGCTTCGTCCTCGGGGATGTACAAACGATTTTTGTAATATAGTCCCCGTCCTTTTCTATCCATTCGTTCGGCATCTTTTTCCCGCTTTCTCTTAACCTAACCAGTTCATGGCCTCGGTCCTGCCATTTCTCATCCTCCTTACCAGCCACTCTAATTTTGTCCAGAAATGAATCGTTCATTGTTCGCGTCAGGGCTGCACTGACGTGAGCGCTTGATAACATTTCTTTTTCTTTCATTAACCGAGGGTGATAGCCGATATCAGCTGCGTTAAAGAATTCGTTTTCGCTTGTGTCCGCGTGAAGGAAACATATTTTGACTTCTTCTTCTTTAGCCGTGATGGATTGCTTAGGGTTCATGTCACTTGATCCGAAGCCCATCTTTCCTCGCTCGGTTATTCCCAGATCGTCTATTTCCATGCCGTCGGCGTTGGCAACTTTCTCCACTATGAGTTGCGCTATCCGATCTCCTGCCTTAAATACGCAGTCCGCTTTGCCATGATTTCCAAGTATGACCTTGACTTCTCCGGTGTAATCTGCATCTATTACACCACCGCCCACTGCTATTCCCATATTGCTAGCCATACCACTTCTGGCGGCTAGCCTTCCATAGGTTCCTTCCGGCAATCCTATCGCAATACCCGTTTCCACCATTGTCTGTCCTTTTGCTGGTACCATCCCGTCTGTCACGGCGTAGATGTCATGACCGGCGGCGAATCGTGATCCTTTCGTCGGGATTATAGCCTTATCCGAAAGTTTCATTATTCTGAGGCGTGTGGGTTCGCATTTTTCTGAAATGAGGGCTGTCTCTGCGTTTCGCTGTTGATGAATTACGGAAATTTGGAAATGTTCCGATTTCAAAATTGTCTGTTCACTGCGACGAGCTCCCTCCTCAGGACAGTACTCCGGCCGTCTACTCAACGCATCTGGCTTCCCGCCTCTGCTTCCTGGTCGATAGCCTATTTTGAAGTTGTAGTTTGTCAACTCCTGTGCCCATCGAATTTGATGTTGGTTCCAGACTTTTTTAGTCAAAAAGGACTGTAGGTTTTGGTGGTCCGTGTATACTGTCACGAGCTCTTCTTCAATTCCTCAAACGCCTCCTCCTGCTCTCTTCCCCACTGAAAATCCTTCGGGTTTCCCTTCAATGTTTCGGTTATTGGCTTACAAACTTTTGGGAACTCTTTGAAGAATCATCGATAAAAATTTGTAAATCCAATGAAAATTTGTACTTCTTTAACCAATCTCGGGTGTGCCCAATTTTGGACGCTTTTCACTTTTCTATCACTCATGGTGACCCCGCTTGTCGTGACAATGTACCCTAGGAATTCCACTTCCTCCTGGTGGAACACTGACTTCTTCAACGAGACGGCTAACTCGTGCTGTTCAGGTCGGTCAAGGACCTTTTGGACTAGTTTGATGTGGTCGTCCATATTTTCGGATGATATTGGGATATCGTCTAGGTAGACGACTACCCCGTGATTCAAGAATTCCCTTAGGATCTTGTTCATCATTGTCTGAAACTTTGCCGGAGCGTTGACGAGCCCGAAAGGCATGACCTTGTATTCGAACTGTCGGTATCGTGTACGAAAAGCTGTTTTATGTTCATCGCCTTTTCTCATCCGAATAAGATGGTATCGATCTTTTAGGTCGAGCTTCGTAAATACTTATCCTCCAGCAACGCGGTCTCCTAGTTCATCCATGAGCGGTAGAGGGTATTTATTCAGGATTGTCAATTTGTTGAGGTTTCTATAATCTACGCACAATCGTAGACTTCCATCTGGTTTTGGAACGAAGAGGATCGGAGCGCTGTAAGGAGATTCGCTATCGGCAATTTTTCCCTCAGCCATCATTTCCTTGAGGTACTTATCCAGCTCGCTCAACTGGTGTGCCGACATTGGATAAATCGGACCCCATGGGGGTTCGGCCCCTTCTCTAAGGTTGATGGCGTAGTCGAAAGTCCTTCGAGGTGCCAGCATTTTGACTTTTTTCTTTGAAAAAGCTCCTTATACTGCCAATACGGTTTTGGCAGCGTCTCCAATTGTACTCCCCCTTCTTTCTCTCGTTCTATCCGTCCCACATACTGTGCTTCTTCATCGTAAGCCACAGTTTCATCCCATTCAAACATATCCGCCACCCCCTCATCTTCTATATGAGCGTGGCACTTTGCGTCTTCAAAGGCCCATTTACGTGGGTCTGCGATGTTTTTAAGGGGGTGATCATCATGCCACCACCCAAAGGGTATGATCAAGACATACCTTCCTGCATTCGCAATTTCGCAGGATAGCATACTTCGGTGGCCGTTGGCACCGATTTCTAGTAGAATAGGATGGGTATAGAATGTTCCTCCAGTAGGCGCGGTTTCGCCATCGAAGGTTGTGATTTTTAACCCAGAATCCCTAGCTTCGGTAGGAATTTCGAGCCGTCGTGCGGTGTCTTGGTTCATGAGAAAGATATTTGAACCAGAATCTAAGTGGACGTTTATCGCGTGTTTTCGTCCTTTGATTTCAATAAATGCCTTCCCCTCAGGGCAGGCGTAGTGCTTGGGTTTTTTAATGGGTCTACAGCTTTCGCTCTGTCCTTGATCAAATCTTTTCATCGTCGCTGTTACAAGTAGCGTGGGGGTTTGTTACCGCCCCTGCGCAGTTTCGGCACTTAAAGCCTCCTCAAACAAACTTTTTCAATAAGTGTCATATATTTTGATAGCGGGCAGCCCACTACTAGCGGTATTTACCTCCTGCCGAGGAGTTCCCATATCACACGAGTGGTGTTTCACTAGGGTACCTCTCGAGTTCGCGACTAGGATGCCCGGTCCTTTATCGTCGACTTAGCCCTCATATGAGACTGTCCCCTGCGACGAGTCTACCGTACCTTCGCCTTCGAGTTTGATCTCACTCCCGAGACCCCCTCGGACAGCAATTGTCGGGCATGAACCTTGTGCCCAATAGAGGCGCCCCCAGCTTCTATTTGCCCGGCTTTTTTACTCGGAGAGAAAGTCAGGTTGCCCTGGATTTCGACCCTCCTCACCCGTGTCGTGCAACTCAAGCTGCCTTCAGACGAATGGTAATCTTCTTTTTCCCTTTTTAGTCTTGTCGACCGCTTTCTTCACTTGTAGTTTTTTATGGCTCCCGTGGTGAGCACGGACTACCCAATTTTGGATGTAAATTGGCCACCGCTATCCTTTTGTCTTTTGCCTGCCGGAGGGATATCGTCACCCACTACGCCGCAGGTCTTTCTATTCGAGGCGGCAACCTCACTACCAGATCACCTTTGTTGTCGGTACCTGAATGACTTTTTTATAAAATCTCTTCATCGTCAAAAGCCCATGCTGGGGGCCTTTGCGCCGCTTGTCTAGAGCTTTGTCCCTGGCCATCAACAGCCACAGCGGCTACCTGGGGACGTCGCTTCGGTGCGAATTCGGACTGTCGTTTGGGCTTCGATTGCCCTTGGTAGATAGCCGACACCTGTATCGGCTGACGACAGTATTTCCAGGTGTGGTTTTTCATTCCGCACTGTGTGCATTGGTTGTCGGATTTCCGCTTGTCGACAACCTTTTGATCAACGCCCTGGTGGGCTTCTGCCCACACCTTGTGTCTGATCTCCCCCGTCCGTGCCACCGACCATTCCTTTTTCACCTTCCTTTCCCCAGCCTTTTTCTTCTGGTAAGCCGCCTTTTCCGTAGCCGTGTGTTGTCTTTTGACACGTTTTGCTGCGAGCGTCGGTCTTGAATCCTCGAACTTCCTTGTCTTGCCTCGTTTTGCGCCGGAGGGACCGCCTCCTCGAAGATCTTTTCTTTCCTTGAAATCTTCTTCCGCTCGGGTTACGGTCCTGACTGCTTCCAACCATTCCCCATCGTCGACATATTCTCTATGTGAGAGCCGTCGCAATGCCTCTTCGGGAAGTTCGTCTTCAATCATTATTCTCTAGGCTATCCCGGTGACGCTTGCATGGATGTTGAGATTTTCCATCTCGATCAAGAATTTGGGGACATCACCGCGATATTTGACCGATCCCATTTCTCTTAGGGATTTTTCCGCTTCATGGGTGGGTCCCAAGTGTCGGAGGATTTGTTCGGCAAAGATATGCCAGAACTCGTATCCTTCTTGTCTCGTATAACCTATTTCTCTGGTCATTTGTCGTCGGTAGGTTAACGCAAACGGTGCGACTTCTTTCCGGTCCATTCGGCTTATGGCGTATCGGATTCTTTGTCCCACGTCCTCCGACTGCCAACTGTTTCAACCAAAATAATCCGTGCATGTCATTAGCCACATGCGGATATCTTGGTGTTTCTCGTTCCTAAACCTGGCAGGTGGTTCCGCTGGGACTCTCGTTCGTTGTCCCAAGGCATTGGCCATCACCTGTGAGAACAGGTTAAACTGTTCGTCGTTTTCGGCGTCATAGTTATCTTCTTCTGGCTGGGGTTCGGGTCTCGCGTCCTGTCTTCCTTTCCTGCTCTCATCTGGCTTCCGTCCAGACCCTTCTCCCTCATCATCGGGGTCTCCTCCCCCTCCTCCGCCTGGAGCTCCTGCCGCTCAGTGTCGTGGTGGTGGTGGTGGTCTTCCTCCACCCGCCCCTGAACCCTCTGGTGTCGGATCGGACCCCTTGCCTTTTCCCTTAACCTGCCCCATTAAGGTTTGCACCATTGCTTTTAGCTCCGAGATCTCACCATCTCGTGCCTGCTCTGCCAGCTGGTGCTCTATCATCTCTTGCTTCATGAGATTGAGACTTATGTCATGATTTTCCAGCTCCCTTTTATGCTGCTCATTTAGCCGAACGATTTCTTGGTCGAGGAGTAGGTCTTGGTGTATTGACTGAGCCTCTGTTCCTTGTACCATTTCGTGTAGCTGGGATGTGACAGCCTCGTGTCTGGCTTGGCTGTCACCGGTTTCTCCCAGCCTCTCGGCAACCGTGGAAGCGAAACTTTCTTGGACCTTCTGGGATTCTTGGTCCAGGATCCGTACTTGTTCATCCATTCGGTTGAGTTCCTGCCCAACAATTTGGGCGCCAGCCCTTAACTGCGATTTGAATTTCAGCCGTTCATAGGCCATGGCCAGAACCTCCGCTGGTAAGGAGTTGAAAGATAGATGTCGTGCCTCCCGACTTTCGTTGAGCGTTGGATCGAATCGGCCCAGGATTCTGTCCAAGCGTTCGATCCGTCGGGACGTGACGAATCGCGAGTAGTGGCTGGGCTCTACGAGCCTCTTTGTCCCCTGCTTCGTTGCTTGACCAAGAAGCCTATTCCAAGCCTTGGGGATCGGGGCGCGGGGCCACCAGAGTGTGACCGAGCTAGTGGAGTGCTGTCGGTTTCCACGCTCGGGGCTGTGTCCTGGGACAATTCGTCTTGTCCGTCTCCTTCAGGTGTTTCTTCTGATCGCCATTCCATGGCCTCAGGCACTTTGGGGTCAGAAGCCATCTCTGTGGTTTCCATAAGGAAGACTTATCTTTTGTTTCCTCCCCAGACTATCGGTATCTGAAAACACTGACTTGAGTGTTGATTGCTTGCTGGTTACTCGGTGTACCAAATGGAGTTCGATTTCTCCGAGTGGGTGTGATAGATGAAGTCTTTACCGTACTGGTATTAGTATAGTGCGGTAATGTCTTCGAGGGTAACGGTGTTTTCTGGGTTTATCCACCAGAAATAAGATTCGTGGTAGGGCTCTTGTGTCCCTAATTCGGGGATAGTTGTGAGGACTTCGTTTATCGAGATAGTCCTCAATGGCGTTGGTTCGAAGGGTTTTTCGGGTTTGGGAGTATGAGTGTCTCTGCCAAACATTCGTCGTGGTAACGATGTGAAGTATCAATATACTGTTAGGTGGTAGCTTCCGCGTGAGGTATTCCGACAGCTAGGACCAGGATCGTAATTATATCGGAGAACTCGTTATGAAGACACGAGTAATGTAGGCTAGATATAATATTCACTTCGGTGTAGATAGTCGAAGTATTGGTAACGATATAAAAGTGTAGATAACTTATTATATTGATAAGATCTCTTCTCCGTGCTTGTTGTGTCTAAATAGCAGCGAAGATGCTTCGATATTTATATTCCGCGTCTGAGCAATCGCGGTATACATGCTAACTCTATACTAACTAAGTATCTTGGCCGCAACTCTGCGAACTTCACCTGAGTGCGAACACTCGTAGAAACTGAAAACTCTCTATCACACCTTTTGCTCCAATGGTCAACTTATCGGTCTGCGCGTCTGTTATCCCTGATGGTGTGGAGACCACGTCAGGTGTCAGCTCATCTGTTTTATCCGTTGACAACAATGGTTACGAATTATCTTGCCCCCGTGATCATCGAGCGTAGTCTAACTCGCTGGACTGAAGATGGCCATTCTTCGTTGGTTGGTTCTGTCGAGAATTCGACACGCGACGCCATGTCGTATTCTGGTCTTCCGGCATTACACGACTCGTCCTCGGGATCGTACCTATGGGCTTCTTCCCTCGGACTCCATCTTTTACCAACTTGTCCTTTGTGGATGCACCCGATCCACTTACTGGGCATAGTTACCTCCTTCATACTCTACACGACTTAGTAGGTACGAGGGGACCAACTTTCGTGCGAAACGTCCCGTTACCTTTGACCCACTCTTCCGACTCTCTGTCTTCAAGTGTCTGTAACCTTACGCGCCGTGGTCCGATCCACATGCCTCCACTTGCATAAGGTGCCCGGAGGCCTCCCCTCAAATATCCTGCGAACAGGATCCGGTCGGACGGACGGCCGCGAAGTATACGGTGTTATAAGATGTGTTCCGTTGATCGTGGTCTTTGGTGTTGGGACGCAACTACCCAGGCGGCCAGTGATGACGCGCCGTCCCAATGCCGGGGCTGGAGGGGGGTGTTATCTGTTTCCTTCAAAGTTGGTGTGTGTCAAGGTAGGGTATCCTTGCCCTGTAAATCTTTACGGGGAGTCCGTGCGCATAACAGACTTACTGCCTATTCCTTGCAAGGCTGCAGGCTCAGCATACTCCGCGATCCAGTCCGACAAAATGGGAAAACAAATGCGTGTTTTGCCGTCCTCACACCCCATTACTGTTCCTTCTTGGGCAACCTGCTATAATGGTGCCAGGACAAGATTGCAGACAGCCCGTAGGGTATCCGGATTTGTCTGCTGCTGGGCCTCGTTGGCATCGGCTGATTCCCCGGTGAACTTTGGCGGTACTTGTTAGGCGCACGGATTCCCCGTAAGGATTTACAGGGCAAAGTTACCCTACCTTGACGCATACCAACTTCGAAGGAAAAAGATAACACCCCCCTCCAGCCCCGGCGTTGGGACGGCGCGTCATCACTGGCCGCCTGGGTAGTT
>Ga0307517_10003045_pt1 | contig 26482 bp, 20 predicted proteins | sample 23_EM_MG_FD_194515 | JGI IMG/M metagenome (GOLD analysis project Ga0307517, IMG submission 194515) | Populus trichocarpa ectomycorrhiza microbial communities from riparian zone in the Pacific Northwest, United States - 23_EM | ecosystem: Host-associated > Plants > Roots > Unclassified | place... | reverse complement strand
CAAACTAAGTTGAACTAAAAATCATGCATCGCGATAAGTTGCTCAAATCCTAGAAATATAACAACTAAATCCTAATCCAAACAAATGAGCCAACAGACACACAGTACAAATAGAATAATTCGTATCTTATTTCTAACCATTTTTTATCTGCATAAGCTTTATTTTACTGGTTCGAGCAATAACACAAACAGTTAAATTCAGTTTTTATAAGTCCAAAACGCACAGCATTGAAATGCTGGCAACCACTTACACAGGCCTGTTTGGCATTCCAGAGCTTTTCAAATTCTCTACCATTATGTTAAAAACATCAACTAGACTAATAAGATCACTAGAAAATCACAATAGCAATCATATCTCAATGGATCACAAGAATTAAAAACAGATCTAAAGGATCAAAATTCAAGGCGATATCAATCTCAGATAAATCAAAGAACTCGATCTGATGACAGTAAATCAACAGAAACAGATCATCAGATGAGTTGAATCAAAATCAGAAAATAAATTCGATCTATATGATTAATTAATACTTATTGTATGAGAAAAAGAAATGGAAAGGTATCGTCTACCTTACGAACGTATCCATACTCGCTCTCCTTCTCAGAATCTTCGAATGTGGTCAATCGAGCTCCGTACACTGACGGCATTTTCTCTCGGAGAAAAATGATGCAGAGAGAGTGTAGAGAATCTAAGTATCGATTCAAAACCCTAAGGTTTCAATCGAATTGATTTGGTAAAAGCAGATGACAGAGAGGGAAGAAGAAAGGTTGGATTATAATTTTTATTGATTAATTTTTTGATGGAGAGAGGGAGAGAGAGGGCAACCGCAGCAGAAGACACCAGGATTTGTAATTAATTGCAGGGGATGGCGGACAATGATATGGTGCTTTTGCTGTACTGTAATAATGTAGTGCTACCTGTTTAGCTAATTGCCATGTCAGTGCGGACCCGAGATGGACGCGGCTCTACAGTCATTAATGCTTACCTTTTTGTTTTGGATACATTTATTTGTTTGTTTGTTTAAAAAACTATAACAGATCAGAGATGTCATCACATCGCATGGGTTTTGAAAAAATATAAAAAATCAAAAGTTATTGGTTTTTTAAAAAAACAATTGTGGTGGTAGGGGACTATTTAGGAGTATTTTATTGGTTATTTCTTTAATTTATCTTGAAAAAAATTTATATGCCAACAAAAAATTATAATTTATAAAACAAATGATAAGAATATCTCTAAGTATAAATTTTTTTATCTATTTAAAAAAAATGAATATACATGAATTAACTCCTTGAAAACAGTAAGTTTCTCATTTTTATGAGTGAAAATAATGATAATTTTATTATTGATTGTTTATTATTTGAATGAATATTAGTTTTTAGATTTTTCTTAAGTAGCATGATAAAGAAAGAACATCGTGGTTCAAGATTTATTTTAAAAAATAATACATTTTAGCAAGTAATATGTTATATTTATAACTCTCGAAATATAATTTTTTTTAAAATCTTTCAACTTAACTTCCTCTTAAAAAAAAATACAATTATAATTCCCATAGCTCGATAATCGACAAAATTCATAATCCAACACAGTTATTTATTCACAAATCAACACAACTCATAGTTTATAATTGAATACAATTATAATTCACATAATATTTTAATTTAAATTGAATTCATAATTTTCATGATATTCAAGTCAATGAGACAAGACTTGTTGTGGCCAGTACTATTTCTCATTTCGTCAGATACACTTGAATTCACACAATTCTTTATGGTTAAATAATTAAATGATATACTTTAATGCTACAGTAATTATAAATTTAGTTTGGGTTAAATTTAATTAAAATATAATGTGAATTATGATTGAGTGTTAATTATTAAGCAAGTTAAGTGGTGGGTTGTTTTTTTTTTTTTTTATAGTGGTGAGTAGAGATGCAGTAAAACAACTCAATCTAAAATTATAGGCTTGAATCAGCTCGTCAAACCATGTTGTCTTTTGATATAAGTTTTGAATTGTATTATTTCTCTCAGTTTTTACTGTGTTGCTTTGAAAGAAAAAAAACTCTTAGTCTTAATCATAAATGAAAAACTCGCTTTGCACATATATTAAGTGGGTTGGGTCAACCCTGATGGATCCAAACCTTTTCATTTTCAGATTTTTAAAGAAAAAGTTAAAATAATTTTATATTAAAAAAATTAGAATTCAAGCCATGTCTTGCTCGAGTCAAGTTCAACTTATAGCCTGATTGAATACAAAAGTTAGCTTGAATCAAATCTCTAATCAATAAATCACCGGATTGAGCCACACTGAACCGGGCAAATTTCATAACAATGGTCTGGAAAAAAAATAGGAAAAGAAGTTGTACTATTAATTTTACAAAATTATGCAAAATCATGATAGTTTTATGGCCTTCCAAGACCTCTAGTCGAGGTGGTTATAAATGGGTTGATTACCCGAAAGAAATGATTTTAACGGCACAAAACAAATCAAGATCGAAAGGAAACTTCGAGGCCATTTCGCGAAATAGATGAATGGACAAGAAGGTCCCTAGACAAAGCCAAGGTGAGGGCGACACGTACGGGATTAGTTTGTCGACATACACATCATTATCATTTAATACACATAATATTGCGAAAGTGAGGATGAGATGTGCCGTTTCCTGAGCTTATGAATCGAAACGGCAATTACAAATGATTGCACGGATCACGACAGCTCAGGCGGGCAAGATAGAGTTTAGTCGGGCTTCGGCCATACAATCACGCACGGAGTAAAAGGGGCAGAAGGCCGTTTTTCTGTTCAATTACCATGTTCTCACAGTCCATGGGCCTCACATACTCACGCAGAGGAAAACATCTTGCTATAAGACAGCCAACCACATTAATCATGCATGCCTCTGTGGCACTGACAACAATCAACGGAAAATGCTACTGCTTGCATGTATTATTTCCCTGAAGCCTTCGAAACTCTCGTCTTGAAAATGTTTCTGCTGTCTCAATGGCCCATCTCGGCTACACGTATGTCTTCTTCTACTGATCATATACAAATGAACTCGAAGCCGAGTCAGACGACGAATATCCATGGGATAAGTATCAAAGGGAGATTGAGAATTATATGATCCGGTTGCAGTTATGATATTAGAAGCCTCAGATGGATGGATTGCATCCCACCATGTATACTCACTCCTATCATCACATGGATTACTTGATGGAATGCATAGTGCTGTAATCGGTGATGCAGGACAACATGGAGCATTTCTGAATCACCAGGTTATAAACTTAATAGTCGTCTAAATATTCGTTTCAACTATTAATTCCTCTCCTGAATACATTAATTTTTATGTATTTACCTGAAGAAGAAGTGGAATATACCTGGTATGTATTCACGTATATAAAACTCGCTCCGGTTAGATTGTTGTTGAGCCCATCCACTAGCGAACGGAGTCCAGTGTTGAAAAGCTGGACTGCATTGTTAACTCGGTCTACACATGAGGAGGAAGAAGAAGAAGAACCATTTGTTCCAGCTGCAGCTAAGATGGCGGGAGCACAACCTATTGGAGGTATCCCAAACAGGGTGGTTACCTTCCTTGCTCCATAGTCGTACAAAGTCTAATACCAAGAAATTAAGGAACAAAAAAACAAAAAAGAATTTATATGGTTATTTGAGAAACCTTTGATATTTAAGCAACAGATTAAAAGAGATCAATATCAACTACCACCGTTAATTGCTGAGAAAGTTCTTGGTTAAGTGCTATGGCATGCTGTTCAGGCGTGTATAGGCGGCTTGAGGGGTAGAACTGTGGCCTGAAGTAGTTGTTAATATAATCATTCGTGCCCATTCCAACTGAATATAGGCATTTACTTAAGCACTCTGTAGCCAGGTTTTTATCTCTTATAATCTCATGAATCCTCGACACTGTAATTTGGTGATGTTGTAGTTGACCATCCATGCTGATTCGTTCTCCCTGTACGTGACAAATGTTCAAATAAAAATTGTTAATTACTATTACTTCTAAGTGTGTTTGATCATAACTCGCGCGCGCGCACTCGTTGAAATTAAATCAAGAATTTGCAATGTTTGTGAAATGTACAAGAAATTACCAGGTTCTGTCCAGTTTCATTTCTAATCCCAGAAGCAGCAGACGCATAATTAACACCTGTAATAAGTATGCCCCAACCTCTTGCAGAGCCAGTTAGGGGTAGAGAGGAGAGACTAGAGAAGATCCATATTCTTTTTTTCTTTTTATTTCAGGGCTTACCAACTAAGTTATTGTTCTTTTTTGGGAAAGAATTGAGAACCTTCTGAAAAGGGCACTAATATCAATTAAATTACAACTCATTCCAAATTTGTTCATCCCCATTAAATTTAGTTAATCAAACTTTTTTTTTTTATATTAATTTCCAGGAGTGCCTCACTGCACTCCCCCTCAAGTTACAAGATAGTTATTGTTGACCTTCGAACTTGCCATGGGTTCGTAGGAAGGAGAGTGGGGTACAAGATAAGCTTTTGAGGAATATATATATATATTAATGTAAATGTTCGAGTCAGTTTGTATATATTTTAACTAATTTTATAGATTTTAAAATTAATAATTATATAAATTAAACGATTCTAAAATTTATAAAACTCAAATCAATGATATTTAAAAAACAAATTTAAAACTTAATCGGCAACTTCATCGAAGTATTAATTGTATCTTAAAAGGTAATTTTAGACCTCCAAATCTTTTTTATCAAGATTATGCGCGTGAAAAATAACTAGAAACCTGGGGCTAGTTTATTCATTTATTTACAAGTAAATTCATCGCACACAACACAAGATGCTTAATTTCATCTCCTTAAAAATGGTTCGATTGGATAAAAGGGTCATTTTCTCTTCTTCTTCTTCTTCTTCTTAATGTTCAGTAACGGTTTGAGACTGCAGAAGCAGTATCATGTGATGCTGCTTAAAATCTGGAATATGGTGAAAGAAATTCAGTTAATCAGTGATTTTATGCCATGTTAGCAGTTTGTAGAATCTGATCAAGTAGTATACATTACACAGTATACATCATCATCCTCTGCCATGCTATGGTTAATGGAGAATGAACGTTATGATATGTTGGGATATTGCTAGTATGCCTTTAGGTACTTTGCTTTCCATCCTCCAAGGCTCCAAAGAGTTCAGTATATCATGTCTGTTACAGAGTACAAGAGCGCAGAACAGGGGACCTGTCTCAATTAGCAAGCTGATGCTGATGATGTCTTAGTTTCTTACCTCTTGAAAAATAGCCCACAGTCCTAGCTCTGCAGAACCCAGAAAAGGAGGCCATCGCCCTTGCGGGAATGGCCCCAAAACTTTGATCGATGAATTTGGGTTATGAATTGGATGGGTCGACCCGAATTAGTGATTTTAATTCAAAACCAAGATTTAATCTTTATTTACAAATAAACTTTAAAATAAATAAAAATCTTAATTAATAAATATAGATCCACAACAAAAGCATAATCTATTATTCTGTCTCTGGCTGTTCAATTGCTTCTTATCTCTTCTAACCTAAAGTTTGAATATTTCTTTACAGTCTCCACCATGACCTTAACCCAGTTCTCCTCCACACTTCCTAACTTCACATGCTCTTTCAAGCCCAACAAACCACACAGTACTAGTTGGCCACCCAATAAACCACTCAAAATCACCACAACTCCGATAACAGACCGAGTAATAGACTTTGGCAAGTACAAGGGCAAGATGCTTGGCTCTCTCCCATCTACTTACTTGAAATGGGTTTCCAAGAATCTTCGTGCTGGTGACTTTGAGCACTGGGCTAAGTTAGCCGACCAAGTGCTCCAAGACCCAGTTTACAAGGACAGATTGGAGTGGGAATTAGCTGATACTGCCCTAAATGGAAACAATAATAGGAGTATCAGCGGTTCTTCTTCTTTGTCAAGAAATGATGACAGTGCAGTGTCAAGATTGTTGGAGATTAGTGAGAGGTTTGGCTGGGACAATGAAGATAAAGTTGGGTGGAGTAGAGTCAACTTTGAGCTCTTGGGTACTAGTAAAGGTGGCAAAATACCAAGAAGATCATCTTCCTCTAGTGGTGTTGAAGAAGATAAAGATTTATCGAGAGTGGAGAATGATAAGGTTTTATCAGAAAGTGAAGAGAGGAGGAGGGAGAGAAGAGAAAGGGCCAAGTTGAAGAAACAAGTGGAGAAGAGGAAGGATAAGATTGAGATTGTAATGAAGAGTAAGGATGGTTTTGGAAATAGGGTCGATGGTGATGGTGGGGTCGGGCTTGAGGGATCAAAACCAGGGAGGGTTGATCATCAACAAGATTGCAAGGTGGAGAATAGCAGTCGATTTCCTGGAAGAGAATCACTCCTGAAGAAAGTGCTCAATAGAAAAAATGTCTTGTAATCTGAATATTATTTTTTCAGTTAGGCATTAGAATTTTCATGAGGGTCAATATGAAATCTACCTCTAATGCCATTGTAATCCTTTTCATCCTGGCCTCTTGGGATCTTTGACTGTGCAAATTGATCTTTTAATGGCATAAGAACTCAGATTGAATAAAGTGATCTTGGCCCTCCTAGCAGAACCTAACATGCTGTTCCCCGAACTAAAAGATGGCCTGAGACTATACCCCGAGGACTGGGCAGAAGGGCAGGTTCAGAAATCACTGATAACACCCTTTTGCTCTCATTTCTTCTGTTAACGTCACTTTCTTTTCCTTTCATTCTTGATTATGTTATTCTTTATTGTCTTTATAGAATGATCACATAATTGGAACTCTGTTGAGGTATATAGGTGAGATTGTGGGACATGCTTATTTGTTTCTCAAAGAGCAAATTTAGCTTTCTGCAATGCCGACTCCTTCTGGCATCCTTCATGGAAACATAATAGCTATGCTAGCACTCTAGCTACTTGCATTTCTGCGCTAGTAAACCTTTTCAATTTCAGTGACTATCAAGTTTATTTCATCTGGAATTGTACTGTGGTAGAAACTTTCAGCTTATTTGAAACCTATTCTAAGAAATTGTTTGGCGGAAACTGATTTTTTAAAAATCATTTTTTAAATTTTGTTGTGTTTGTTTATTATAAAAAAAATTAGTTAAAAAAAAAACATATTTTAGTTAAAAAAAATTTAACTTGGTTTTCAGGAAAGTGTTTTCCTTTTATTTTGAGCGAAAAACACTTTCCAGAAGTTGCGAAAAAATTAGAAATATCATATTCTTTACTGATTATAATAAATTTGGTTCTCAAATTTTTAATTGCTATATATTCTGTTTTGAATCTTTTTTTTTTAATTTCACCCATTAGAATTTGATTTAATTTGGTTTTTATATTAACTTTGGTCTTTATTTTTATGATTATTTTTTGCTTTTATGTTATTATTTTTTTAATCAAAATTTTAATCTATCAAATTTAGTCTTCATTCTTTTGATTTTTACTTATTTTATTTGAAATAATTTATGAAATTGTAATTATTATTATTTTAATTTCATCATCTTTCAATTTTTTTATCTTTAGATTTGATCTTCATTATTTTGATTGTTATTTATTTTATTTGAAATAATTTATAAAATTAGATTTTTTTTAATTTCATTCTCATTCAACCTTTTAATTTGTAAAATTTATTCCTTTTTATTTTAATAAACTTGAAAAAAAATATTAATAAATTATTTTCCAACTCATTTTCTATGACATAACCAAACACTAGAAAATGTTCTCCAACTTATTTTTCATGACACTACCAAACATCGAAAAATAATTCACTTTTCAAGAATTCACTTTCCAAAAAAAATTTACTTTTCAGCACACAAACAAACAGGGCAACAAATCATGCCTTATAAAAATCTTATTGTAGAATTTATTTATTTTGCTAAAAGTTTTCCAAACCATTATTGGAATTATTTTATTTCTGTTTAAATCTTAAATTTCCAAACATAATGAACAAACCAAAGGTGAACTTAGTACAATAAACTCTCCCAATATCACTCAGCTTTACGACTACTAGCTGATGGTTGATCAGTCACTTCTTCATTGGAGTTGTCTGTGCAAGCATGATATCTTCTTGGCTGATCTTCCCCATCTCTTTAAGCTTATACAGGATGAGCTCGGCAGTGCTAGGCAAAACAAGGAAGAATATGGTCAGGGCATAGCTAACAACTAATAAACTGAGACAATAAAACTACATCCACAAATTTGACCAAAAACAAAACCGATGGGAAACGAGTGGCAACCATCAACTTACCCAACAGCATCATCATCTATGTTTGCTGCTTCGAAATCTGAATTGGCCATCATTTTGGTGAGAACCCAGTTCACCAGCTTCCTCTGCCTGCTCTCAGTGAATAGCTCAACAATGTACATATATAACTGACCTAAACCAACAGTGCCCGTCATTATCCAAACTACAGCGAACATACGGCCATATCCAGTTGAGAAGCTCTTATCTCCATAACCGAGAGTTGAAATGGTAGAACAGACACAGTAGAAAGAATCAACAACGTCCAGATCCTCAATCATGTATAGGAAAACTGATCCGATCATCATAAGCCCTGAAAGAATAGCTACAGCCAAATAGCATTTGTATTTGACTTTGTAAATATCAGTTTCCTTCAGAAATGCAGCTGGACCGAGTTTTTGATGCATGTGAAGGGCTTCAACCAGTAATATTTCCTGCTTCTCTACCAAATAATCTCCTGCTTTGCTCAGTATCAGTCCAACAAGAGCCATCCCTATGAAGACAAAAACACAGACAGCTAACTTCACGGAGGCACTATTGGGCACAAGGTCCCCGTATCCCACTGTGGTCATCGTCACAATACAGAAGTACAGAGAATCAAGAATCGGATTTGATGTCTTCCCTTTGATATCATCCCTGACAGCATAAAAGCACATAGTGCCAGCAGACACGTAGACGGCCAAGATCATAGCTAGTGTCTTCAGGCTCTGGTGAAGTCCCCCAAAAAGGAATTCATAACTTGGAATTGGCCATTTGCCACCAACATCTGAAGGAACAAACTCTGCTAGAGTACTTTGAAGACTGCGAAACCTTTTTCTGTTGGGAGAACAATCATCAATTCGTTGAGAGGTGGGATCCACCAATCCTGACAGAAAGGACTGCTTTGCACCATTGGAAGCCATCGACGTAGTTTAGCAAACACGGATGCTTAACGGGCTCTTAGAAAATCTGCAAATTGTTAAAGATACTGTTTAGAGAACAAATTCAACAACACATAATTGGCTACAATTTAACCAAGGGCAAGCTAAGGAAAAGCTCGTGAGCTAGTTAATTAAAGTTAGTATCAAGAAATTAAATGCAGCTCCAACATTCATAACTATGTATAGCCCTTGGAGAGGAGACTTAATCTCGATTGATATACAAGGATATCCCATACCATCAAGCCGTATAAATTACTACAGCAAGAAAAAAAAAAGGTTTAAATTTGATATCATGATTATACCAAACAAAATTATGTAAAGCAGTAAAAGCACTTGGAAAACAGAAAAAAGATTCTCCTAAAACTTATGAGATAAGTTCAGAAGAAGTCTCACTACCAATTCCAACTACAACTCCACTTCACCGAAACCGAGCTACTAGTTTGACCAGTGGAAGCAGGTTTGCGTCTAATTTAAAGTGCTCCGGTTACGAAATTTCCTAGAAAATTCCTCACCGTACTCTGTAAAATCTATATGCTGCTACAGAATTTATTGCCAGTCTTGTCCTAAGCGGCCAGTCTCCTTCTCTACAAGTGTAATGTGAGCGTCCTTTCTCATCTGGTTTTGGACAGAGCCTAAGAACTGAAAGAGTGCGTGTAGGGAACATGCGAGTAGGAAGTTGCTTATTCCATTCCAAAAAATGGAGGAAACTTACTTAGAGCTTGGAATTTTTCAATGCAAGCCCTGGAATGTATTGTTCACTTCAGCCTTATCTGGCATGCATGGGTAGGAAGTGTGGCTTCGCAAGATGGATCCAAACTGCCCAAATAATCGGTTCCATCAAGATTTGTTGTTGAGCCAAATAAAATCTATAAATGGGATTCATAAAAACAAAGCAGTCGGATCCAAAGATCGAGCTAAGAACCTCTCTGAAACTATACAAATGATCGATGGGTTGTCGTAAAATCGAAGTTAAAGCTGGACTCTTCACAAACCAAAACAAAGCTTAATTTCCAGACAAGATAAGCAGGTTCCAGGGAGATCTAGGGGGAGAGAGATTATCTAAGGAGGCAGAATTGCATTTCAGTTTTGATTAGCAAAAACTATCCTTGGATAGAATAATACATCTATGACACGGTGAACAAGCAGAGCCCAGAACGGAGGTCCTCTCTCAGTTATCCCATGGTCCTGCATGCTCCGGCTTCCCTTGTTGTTTTACACGTCCACGCTCCAACCTAAATATAAGTGTGTGTTTTTTGCGTAGATTTTGTAGTTGTGAAGTTTAAAAAAAAATGTATATTATAATTCTTTATTGACCAAAACTTCAAGCCAGATGTTGATTGAAGCAAAATATAAACCGCATCACGGAAATAAACAGAGGATGAATGCTCACAACAAAAACTATATTCTAGAATTGTTTTTATTCTTCATATAAATTAGATAAGGATATGGATTACGCAAATAGCAAGTATTCGGATTAAGATATTTTTCTCATTGTAAAAAGACCTATTATACAAAACACTTGTGTTAATTAGCATAGATTACATCGACGGCAATGAATAGCGTCCAAGAAAATTAGTGTAGACTCTTAAAGCTGCTTTGGAAGATCAATCCCTTCTGGGAAATGAAACAATTGTTCGTTCGGCTCTTTTCAATTGGCCACTTTTTTTAGAAAATTCCATATTGATTGGTAGCATATTTCATAATCTTGTTTGAAGGATTGGAATGGAAATCAAATATTCAACCTGAGGCTTTCCATTTATAATCAATTTAACTCATAGTAATTCTAAACAGAATATTGAGGTTTTTTTTTATCTATATAAATCTAAAAATATTCATTTTTTTTCTATGTTATACTATTTATTATAATAAAACCGAAGTCTTTTTTTTTTACAAACATATTTATATAAAAATATCACTTCTTGGTGTTTTATTTCTAAAACATTAAAGAATGTCTCTTCTCATTTGATTATTTATAACAGATGACGTTCAAGATAACATTGTATTATTGTAGAACAGATGACGTTCAAGATAACATTGTTAGAGGTTATATACTCCATTTGGAATTTTCCTGATCATCTGCTCATATAGATTTTTTCGCCAGAGGCTGAAATATCTTGTTGTGAAAGGCAGGCAATAAATTTAGAGGCTATTTGGAATATATTTACGGTTGTTTTTCAAAAATGTTTTTTTCATTCAGAAATATATTAAAATAATATTTTTTTATTTTTTAAAAATTATTTTTAATATCAACACATCAAAACAATCTAAAAGCATAAAAATATATTAATTTGAAACAAATAAAAAAGTAATAAATTTATTTAAAATTACTTTTAAAATACAAAAACAATTTGAATGAAGAACGCTTGTGGCAAGGCAAGCTCCTCTTAGCGGAACAGATCCTCTAGCTCACCGAACTAAAAGATAGCCCGGGCCTGTACCCCGTGGGTGGAGCATGATATCAGATGCCTGCCTGTCAAGTTCGAGCTGTATGCTTTTCTATCTCTGAAACATTTTTTTCAGGAGGTACACAGCTTGGATCTGGATGTTGAAACAGGTGAGATTGTGGGCAATGCTTATTTGTTTCTCAAAGAGCAACTTGAACTTTCTGCAATGCCGCTTCCTTCTGGCATAACTCATGGAACCATAATAAGTATGCTAGCCTTCTACTTGCATCTTTGTCCTTTCAAAACTTTTCAATTCAAGATCTATCAGTATTTTTTTTCTCCATAAAGTTCAGTGGCCTTAATGAACAGACTAGGGTAAACTTGATACAGGAAACCATATCTATTATCTTCTATGATATCAATATCACTTAATTGTATTAGTCAAGGACTACTCGCTGATGGTGAAGTCATTTCTTCATCTGAGTTGACTGTGCAGGCGTGATATCAGAATCTGACAAGGTTCCAGATTGATCAACATCAAGATCCTCAAACTCCTCCATTACAAGTGCAATATCTTCTTGGCTAATCTTCCCCATCTCTTTAAGCTTATATAGGATGAACTCCGCGGCCCTAGGTAAAAGGAGGAAGTAGAGAATCAGAGACATAGCCAACAACTTAAAAAGTGAGACAATAAACTACACCCTCGAATATGACCAAATAAAAAGAAGCCGATGGGAAACAACTTGCAACAAAATCCAAAGGGAACATCACAACATCACTAACTTACCCAACAACACCATCATCATCGATGTCTGCTGCCTCCAGATCTAAATTGGTCGTCTTTCTAGTAAGAACCCAGTGCACCAGTGTCCTCTGTCTGCTTTCAGTGAATAGCTCTGCAATGTATAGAAATAACAGACCTAAACCAATAGTACCCGTCAGCATCCAAAATAAAGCAAACAAACGACCACCTCCAGTTGAGAAGCTCTTGTCTCCATAACCGAGAGTTGTAATGGTACAGCAGACACAGTAGAAAGCATCAATGATGTTCAAATCCTCAACCATATACAGGAAAACAGTTCCGACCAGCATGAGCACTGAAAGGATAGCCAGGGCCAAATAACATTTGTATTTCACTTTGCTGGTTTCAATTTCCTTTAGAGACGCAGCTGGACCAGGTTTTTCATGCTTGTGTAGAGCTTTAATCAGTAATATTTCCTGCTTGTCTACCAAATAGTCTGCTGCTTTGCTCAGTATCAATCCAACAAGAGCCATCCCTACGAAGACAAAAACACAGGCAAGTAACTTCACAAGGGCACTATTGGGCACCAGGTCCCCATATCCTACTGTAGTCATCGTCACGATACAAAAATATACAGAATCAAGAATCGGATTGGTTTTCTTCCCTTTGATATCATCCCTGACAGCATAAAAGCATATTGTGCCAAGACCTAAGTAGACAGCCAATAACAAGGCTACTTTCTTCAGGCTCTGGTGTAGTCCCCCCCAAAAGGAACCACAACATGGAATTGGCCCATTGCCACTAGTATCTGAAGGAACAGATTCTGCTAGGGGAGGACTTTTAACATGGCGAATCCTTCTTCTGTTGCGATGACATTCATTGATTATTTGAGAGGCGGGATCCACCAATCCTGACAGCAAGGGCTGTTTTGCACCATTGGAAGCCATTTAGGCAGCTTCGTAAAAGCAGATGCGTATTGGGCTCTTAGAAAATCTGCAAATTGTGAAAGATATTGTTTAGAGAATAAAATTAACAACAAATAGTTCACTAAGATAAAAAGTTCAGCCTGCAACTATAAATGTAGATAGAAGCCATTCTCTTCACAATAAAGGGATAAAGATATTTGCCAGAAAGTCCATCAATCAGATTCCATGTCATTCATCTTGTACAAATGAAGATGAAACTAGCATCTCATTGAGACAGAAAGGGAGACACGTGTATGATAACATCTAGAGAGAATAGAGAAGGATGCATGCTCAGAATAAAAATAGCACATTTACAGCATCAAAGCATAATCAAACTTTGCATAAATAACTAATTTCCAACAATGTTTCTCTCTAATTATTCAGATCATAGAGTTCTCGGCTATGTTATTTCATCCCAAGTACTAAACAAACACACACACTTTTCCCACTTTTCTATGGTCACTGACTTTTCTGTCCCATATTATGAGTGGAAAAATAGTGATTGAAACTCTACAGCATAATTTCATTAAGGGGCAGGCTAAGTAAGGAAAAGCTCGTGATCTAATTAAAGTCAATATGAAAAAAAATGCAGCTCCAGCATGCATAAATTTATATCACCACGTATAGCCACATAATTATCGAGACAAGTAAAGAACAAAAGAAAAACAGTTTGGATATCAAGATTATACCAAACTAAATGATTTATAGAACTAATGGAGTCTATTCTAAATTATTTAAACAAGTACAAGCATTTAGCAAACAGAAAAAGATTCTCATAAAACTTAGGAGATAAGTCCAGAAGCCTCGCTACCAATTCCAACTCCACTTCACCGAAATTTCCTAAAAAATTCCTCTAAGATCTATGCTACTACAGAATTTATTGTCATTCTTGTCCTATGCAGCTTAGTCCCTAACAAGTGAAATGGGAGTGCCCCTCTCATCTCTTTTTGGCCAGAGCATAACAATTGAAGGAGTGCAAAGAGAACATGTGAGTCGGAAGTTGCTTGTATCAGTCCAAAAAATGAAGAAGCTTAGTTAGAGCTTCTTGGTATTTTTCAACGACAAGCCCCCCTCGAATTTACTATTTTCTTTGTAAGATTAGCTTATAAAAAGAAGAAAGGGTCTGGATCCAAATTGCTCACATAATTGGTTCTATCAAGATTTGTTGTTGAGCCAAATGAAATCTGTGAAGGAAAAAAGCAAAAGGATTCAAAGAGAACTAAAACCTCATTGACACAATACATCTAATGGGGTTCTCGTAAATATCAGTTAAACGAAGCTTTATTACCAAACAAGATAAGATAGTTCAGAGAGAGAGATATATTACCTACTATCAGTGGTTCTTCTTCTCCGTCAAGAAATGATGATGGTGGCAATAATAGTGCAGTGTCAAGATTGGGTAGATAGAGGGTACTAGTAAAGGTGGCAAGATACCAAGAAGATCGACTTCCTTTAGTGATGGTGTTAAAGAAAAATACTTCTTTATCAGAGCGGAGGAGGGAGAGAAGGTTGAAGACTCAACTGGAATGAGGAAGGATAAGATTGGCATTGTACTGAAGAGTGAGGATGGTTCTGTAAATGGGGTTGATGGAAGGTGGGTTTGCTTTGAGGGATCAAATTGAAAACCAGGGCGTGCTGAGCATCAAGATGGATAAATATTAGTCCATTTCCTTTGACCAGAATCACTCTTGAAGAAAAAACAAATTCTTGTAATTTTGAGAATATTTTTCCCCTTGCTTTTTGAATATTATGTTGCATTTGGGCATTGCAATTTTTTTTATGGTCATGCCACTGCAATTTTTGTCATCAAAGAGTCCTGGCCCTTGGGATCTTTGACATTGCGGAGTGACCTTACACCGGCATGAAAATTTAGATCATCAATCTATTAAATAATTATGGTAATTTTAAATTGAAAATGGTTACTGAATCATTAATTTTCTTGGAAAAAATAAAAAAAGAGTTACTGCATCAGCATTACTATAACATTACACATATTTTTTTCTCTTTAAAGTTTTAATCTTTTATTGGTGGAAACAACAAAGGCCTCACATAACCACATCAAACATAACTGCCTTGTCTTTTTTCTTGTCTTCCTTCTTCTTCTGTGTTTGTGTTGTTGCGGTTGAACAAAGCTAAAGGAGGCATCTCTCTCTCCTCTGCCCTCTCTTTCTGGTAATTCCTTGTCTTCTTTTCTTATCGACATGCAAGTTCTATCCTTTATATGCTCCAGCTTGAAAAGAACTGAACTTTTCATCCATCTCCTTTTCTTCTGAATTATGTACTGTGTAAATTCACCAATTTTTGAAATGATTTGAACTAATCTCACCTGGGCTTTATCGTTGGTTTAGTATTTATTGTCTTGTCATTACTAAATCATCTAGTTTATTGAATTGTTGAGCAAAAGTCTGCCTTTTGCTATAAAATGTTGTGTACTTTATGTTGGCTCTTGTTCAAGCTATTCCCCAATGTTAATATTCGTGTTAATCTTTAAAAGTATCATCTTAATGTTATTCAAGCTCAATCAAATTGAGACAGCATAGAAATCTTCCTTAAATTTTCCCAGTTTCGCAAAGCTGACTTCGTCATAGCATCAATGTTTTGTGATCACTTAAGTTGAATCAAAAGTGTTGTGAATGTCCCGATTCAAATAGTGTTTTTGAATCTATCATAGGGGAATTTCAGAAAAAAGGAAAACAGTCAGCGCTAATGACTGCTTAAACTGAACTGGAGCCATGAATTGAAGTCTAAAATTGAAGCATGACATTAGAAGACTGTTTACAGTTTCCTCTACTTGTCCACATCAACGGTTAACTGTTAATCTTCCATCCACTTTGGAACCTTTTTGAAATTAAAAGTGTCAATAACCGAAGCAAACTGACTTTTTCCAGCAATTATGATGTCAATATTTCAGTGTTTTTGGTAAAAGATCGATTCAGCTAGCAGTATTTTCCTCATCATAGACAAGTAGTGGAAATGACAAGAGGATTTCTTCATTTGACGATTTTCCTGCACAATGTCTCTTCTCGTTTAATTCCTGTATTAAACTCAATATCTGGGCCGTTGTTTGCAGACTTCTAATGTCAGATAATGTTGATAATAACACTAAAGTAGATTACACTCCATTTGGAAAGCTTCCTGATCATCTGCTCGTCGAGATTTTTGTCAGAGTCCCTGTATCAGAGTGGGCTCAAATATCTTGTGTTAAAAGGCAATGGGCTAATGTGTTTCGTGGAGAATGCTTGTGGCAAGCTGCTCTCACCAGAACCTATCCACTTGCTCACCAAACTAAAAGATGGCCTGGGCCTATACCGCGAGGGCTGAGCAGAAGGCAAGTTTGAACATCTCTAAAACCAGTTTGCTGTTTTTCTTTCTTCTGTTACTGTTGCTTTCTTTTTTCTTTCATTCTTGGTTATGTTATTCTTTCTTGTCTTAATAAAGTGATCATATAATTGGGATTGTTGAAATCTGTAGTTTATTGCTTATAACACCCTTGAGAAATTAATGATCCATGATTGATGTCAAATTTGTCATTACCTAACTTAATGCTTTCTTGGCATGATAGTAGGTGTCTGGCTGGCTGCTAAGTCTGAGTTGCATGCTGTTCTAACTCTGAAATATTTTTTTTCAGGAGATACACAGCTTTATATGTCAGCAAACGCGTCTTTGCTCTGGATGGTGAGATGGATGAGATTGTTGGCCATGCTTATTTGTTTCTCAAAGAGCAACTTGAATTTTCTGACATGCCATCTACTTCTAGCATACTTCATGGAACCATAATAGGTGTGCTCTCTACTGGTATCTTTGTCGTTGGAAACCTTTTCAACTATCAAATGTCTTTCATTTATAAGTTGAGAGGATATGATACGCTATCTTCCTAGTACTAGAAGCCAAGTCCTGAGGACACACTTTGATTGAGGACTTTGTTTTAGCAGATCAGTTTATTGCTTGCGGGAAATCCAGGGATATTGCCCATGAGCTTGCTTCACAAATCTGGCTTGCTGTTCTTGACAATTTGGAGGACAACGAGCATACATTTCTCATACTGAAACGTCTTGCGCTAGAGGGTGATGTAAGTTGCAGCTCTGAACATTCTGTTAATTGACCTTACAAGCAAACTGTTAAGATTACTTCCCAAATAATCGAAACTATTGCATACATGCACGTGTGTGCTATCGGTTCTAGTTTGATTGGTTCCAATTTGTATTATTCTGCAGGTTTTTCTTCCATACCCATATACAAAATCCATTAAAGTGCAATGGAAGGTGTTTGAAAAGCTCTTCACTGATTTCCGTGATTGTTTCAATCATGTGGATTATTATGATGTGCTGGGTTGTGCTAAGAACAAGTTTCAACCAATACCATCTGCCTGGTTGGGTTACTAGAACTAGTAGCTCACTCCGTCTCTACTGTGTCCATGTATGTCAGTACTGTATGTATTTAGGGATGTCATATGCGACTATATATGGCAGCGAAGTGCTGTCATTTGTCTTGTTTAGTGCAGCACAGTCGCGCACGCACGGAGGATGAAAATATGCTCCGCCATTTGATGGAAAGACACTGCAAAAGTGCATATTCTACTTGATGTGGTGTCCTCTGATTTTCTCACTAGCAGCTAGCTGCACAAGTCACTGCAACACCCTGAACACAGGTCAGGAAACCATGCCTTCGTTTTGTTAACAGCATGGTCCAAACCAATAGGCCCATGGAGCATAAAATAAAACGTATTTGGGTGTAATGATTAAAAGAAACATCAATCCAATCTAGCATGATATAAATAGTACTGTCGGCTGATCTCCCATGTTTCTACAGCCTCCTCTCCATCGGTTAGGATATTCATACTCTGTCTAACCGTACGTAAGCTCTCAAACTGCCTCTCTGATTGCACAAAACTTCCCTGCACTTGAAGCGTTTGTAAAGAAGAGATATACGTGTCTAGGCTGCCAGCATCAGGACTAGAAGCAGTGGCCTGGCCTGAGTGTACACGCTGACAGCTGATGACTTGACTTGGCGGATCAGTTTATAGCTTGCAGGATACTGCCGTTCGGTTCTAAAAGCTCAGGCCCGGTTTGTTAAAAGGTCCAAGGTGTGTGGTTAGGTTGGACCGTGTGATTCTGTTTCATCTCCCCTCAGAAGTCATATACTGGGTGCTTGCCAATTATAGAAAAAAAATGCTTAAATAGAACAAAAAATCAAATAAAGTTTGCTTGTGATTTTGTTTTTTTTTGCCCTAAAGAAACATCATGCGTGTATCATGTCTTGTCTCATGTAATAAACATGTGTGCGTGGCAATGGAGCATGATACTTGGATCCTCCTCGAGATGCATGCATTGCTTGAATGTGACCATCACTTTACCATTAGTGAATTCTTCTTCCTTCTTCTTCTTCTTCTTCTTCTTATGTAGAGTCATCGGTTTCTATCCCTCTTGCAAGCTTTTTAACACATAAAGCTCAAAGAATAAATTCATTTTATAGATGGTTAAAAATTGAATATCATGTTAAAATTATAAATTTAATAAAGAAATTATTGTTGAATGGTAAGAAATAATGAATGCATATTTGATAATGTGTTGTAGATGTTTATATGAACATGTATTTAAAGACACTTTTTAAAACGTTTTTCAACATTTTTAATAACTTAACATTAAAACCATCTAAAAAAAAACTAATTAACATGAACATATTTTTAATATAAAAAAAAAATCAAACATATTTATATATAAAAAAGAGCTGAACAAGCTCATAAAAATACTCTCAAAAGCATCATTGAAGTCTATAAAATTAAATATCGTATGCCATGGATAGATTCATAAAATAAACAAAAGCAGCTGGGGGAGATGAGAGTGGATTTGGAAAATGAAGAGGGACGAATAAGTAAATATGAATAGAGAGAAGGACTCCCAAATCAAAAAACAGTAATGCAGGGAAAAGCGCGGCTTTTTCTGCCATGTACTTAGGCATGGATTCTGACAATATTCTCTGTACAGTGTCTTCTTCTCTCTCTCTCTCTCTCTCACTTCTGCACTGTACCATATTATTTTATTTTTCATTGAAAATTGCAAACCATTTTAACTATATTTTTCCTTTCTCTCCATCTTGGGTTTTGAGCACGATTCAATTTTATTACCAGATTTTCTTTTGTCATTTTTGTACAAAAGACATAAAGTAACACTCATGATGAGAGTTTCAGCGATCTGTTGTTACTAATTTGCTATAAATTCACTGTATTTCTTTTATTAATGATTTCTTTTCTTCTTTTTTTTCTTTTTAAATATTTCATCAAAACCATTTATGACTCCATTTATTGCTTTTGCTCTTATTGTTAAACCTTTTGATTTTTTCAACCCTTTCTCTCTCTGATTGTTGTACAGTTGTTTAGGGTTTTATTAAAGGAAAAAACCTTATTCCTTGTTTCCAATTCTGAGGCGGTTGGGGTTCGACATTGTCTTTAAATGGCTTGATTTCTTACTTTTGCTGTGATCTGCACTTGAAGGTGTGTCTTTTGGTGCTCTGCTTCCGTTTTTTTTTTTTTTTTATCTTTCTTTAGTGATGTATTGCTGATGAGTATAATGCTGGTTAATATTTGTGATTTTTTAGCTGTGAAATGGTAAAAATACTTCTACTTTTGCTTTAAAGTTGGTGTCTTGATTGGCATGTTGTAGGGGTCTTGCTTCATTAACATATGTTTTAAGCACCGATTTTGGAGAGGGTTTTGGGATTTTTCTGTCTCTGCTAATGCTGATTTATTTTTGTGGATACCAATAAATGTTACTATTTCAAGCTTCAAAAAATATCAAAACTTGAAAGCTTTCAACTTGGTTATTAGTGAAGAGAGTGTGTTTACTGATTAGGGTTGATTGCTAGAAATCTGGTGACAGTAGGGTTCTTGGAGTTAAAAGCTTTACTTTTGTTGCCGTTTAAAATTTCTGGGTTATTTTTACGTTTGTTCAAAGTGGTTATTTTTTTACGAGGGACACAGAGTTTGGAGCTGATGGGGTCACTTGGGTTTTAGATCGCTGGTTTTTTAAGCAAGCAGTTTAGATTCTGGAAAGTTTGTTGAGATCTTTGGGGAATCTAGCTTATCTGATTCTGCTTGGAACATTTTGACCTGAGGATCTAACTTTGGTGCGTTTTAAGATTTGAGATAATAGAAGATACGCAAAAAGTCCTGGAATCAGAACGTTTTTATCCATCGGAAGCTTCTCTATTTCTTGTGTGATTTTGAAGAAAGAAGAGGTTAGCGGTTTGTTGAAGATGGATTTCTTTAAAGCTAAGAAGTTTAGGAAAGCCCACAAACCAGGCCCGGAAAAGGATTTAGAAGATAAGCCTGTGCCGCATCCAGAGGAGCCAAGGAATGAGAATGGTGGAGGTGGTGAAAGTGTAACTAGCAAATCAGCCAACACTGATCCTGCAGCTGAAGCTGAGGATGACGATGACGATTTTATAACCAATGAGGTAAAGAGGAGGTTGAAAGAACTGAGAAGGAACAGTTTTATGGTATTGATTCCTGAAGAAGAGTCATGTGCAGAAGAGGAGGAAGATGAAGAGGGTGAAGGTGAAGGTGAGACAAGCCCGAATGAGTGGAGGGATGTCGAAGCAGAAGGAAGGCAATGGTGGGGTGGGTTTGATGCTCTGTATGACCAGTACTGTGAGCGGATGTTATTCTTTGATCGGATGAGTGTTCAGCAGCTCGCTGAATCTGGTAAGTCTTGCTAAATTTTGATCCAGCTCTTTCTTGATTGATTTGTACGCTTTTTGGATTGCAATTGATTGATACTCAGCATGCTTTGGTAGTTATGAAATTTAGCTTGCTGCTTTCACTTAGAGACTTGTGTTGTGACAAAATTGTTTGAGGTCTTTTCTGTCCCTTCTCCCTCATGCTTACTTGCCATGCGGTGATTTTTTTTTTTTATGTTATCTGTTCCTATAAGTTTCGAATTGTTTGGCATATGTCCATCTTGTCTGATTTAGAATTAGTCTACCTGAAACCTTACTGAGATTATGAGAATTGACCACATGGATTTTCTGGATTTCTGAATGTAGCCGTGTTCCAGCTGTATTTAAAATTTGCCTATATGAAGCCTATAAATAACACCACCATACCATATCCTGCTCAAGTCCTTTCTCGTGCCTTTGCTTTTTCAGACCGTGGTTCTAAAAGTGTGGTTGTCCAATAAACTCCTAACTACAGGATTTTGCAGTGTCTGCTTGCTTTCCTTTTCCCTTTTTCAGAATCGCTATCTTTTCCAACTTGTTGAGATTAGTTTGTTGTACTTGAGGGTAATTCTTGTACAGTGAAACAATCTTCTAGTTTTCATCAGAAACAAATGTTCTATTGTATTGCAGGCTGCTACACTCCCACAACTCCCTCCCCAAGGTCTGCATCCAAAAAGCTGGCATCCCCCTTCCGCTGCCTCTCTCTGAAAAAGATAGAAGAACCTGAAGATGAAACTGAGCATCTGCAGCAGGTACAGAATGACCCATATCAAGATATTGAAACTGCATATGTTGCTCAACTTTGCTTAACTTGGGAGGTGCTTCACTGCCAATACACTCAAATGAGTCAGAAAATCACTTGCCAACCTGAAAACCCTGCCTGTTTCAATTACAGTGCCCAGCTGTTTCAGCAATTCCAAGTTTTATTGCAAAGGTTTATTGAAAATGAGCCTTTTGAGCAGGGTCTCAGAGCAGAAATATATGCTCGTGCAAGGAATGCCTTGCCTAAACTGCTCCAAGTTCCAAATGCAAAAGGTAATATCTGAGTAATTCAATTGTTCATATGGGTTTAGTTTAAATGCCAAAACTACAATTCAGTTTATCTAGTTCCATTAACCAACACATACATTGTTCAAAGAACACCAAAGTAGTTCTTGGAGTTTGTGCCTCGATCATTTCTTAATATCCTAATCTGTTTAGGTTTGGATAAAAAGGATACAGAAGAAACAGAATCTGATTATGTGGTCCTTGCCCCTGATCTTCTCAAGATAATTGAGAGTTCGATCCTTAATTTTCACCTTTTCCTGAAGATGGACAAGAAAAAACAAAGTAATGTCCGTAACTTGTTTGGAAATCAGAACCAGATCGCCACCCCTCTTCAACTAATTCAATCTTCGCTTGAGAAGGTAACGTTGTACCATTCTATCTCTTATATTAGTGTTCAAGATTACTAGTTAATTTCTTTGATTGTTTATTATAAAGAATGAGCAAATTTTGGCTGGAGTTCAGCACAGAAAGTTGTAGCTTGTTCACTGCAAGGCATTTTATTGGTTTGATTGTTGTTCCTTTGATTGAGAGTTGTCATTGATGCTGCTTCTTTGTGAATGGATCTTTTGTTACATATAGGAACTTGAAAAGGATTGATCCACCACCAATGCTGACTGCTTAAATAGAAATTTCAAAAGGGATGTTCATGGTTAGCTGTGATGACTTTTTTTACACCTGATACCAAAATTAATAGCCAAACAGGAAACGAGAGCGGCGGATTTCTTCTAGTTTATCTCTCATATATATCTTGGAGTTGATAGCTGCTGGCTTTCTGGTAAAATGCCATTGGTGGATGTGTCAAGTCTTCCGACCACCCATCATTGTTCTAGTCAAGTTATATTGGTGGCACGGGAAAATTAGCTTTGGGAAATATCAACTTTTTTTACCTGTTATCATACCTATACATCGTTTTAATTTCCAGGGATGATGGGGTTGGTTTGTTTGCAAAGGCATAGATAGAGAATTGGTCTGTATATATTTGAATTATAGAGGGGTATTACAGGAGGAAAAGAATAACCTATTTATTGAAAGAGTGTTTTCAGTGCATTAGATCACAGAAAAAGGACCTATACCTTCAGTTACTAAAACAGATTATTTTTCATACTGTTGATGGCTAACTTCTTCCTTCCCTATGAGTTTGCAGAAAAGGATAAAACTTAAGGATCTGTGCAAGAAGAGTAAAGGATGGAAAAAGAAATGTTGGCCTCAAAGCTACGAGAACGTTCAACTGTTGTTTAGCCTCATTGATATCAAAATCTTATCCAGGGTTATCGGGATGGTAAGAATAAGTAAAGAGCAGTTGCTTTGGTGTGAAGAAAAGATGAAAAAGATAAACTTGCCAAATGGGAAGCTGCAGAGAGACCCCCGCCCCATCCTTTTCCCTTGTTAATAGCTGTAAGGGAAAGACGAGGGAAACAAATCTGTTAGTTGGTTAGCAGCAGAAAGCCCCTATTTCATGTTCAGATCAGTAGATAGCATGTAGTTTGCTTGTGGTAATGGTACCTTGATCAGACTACTTGCTATCTACGGATCTGCACAGGTTTTTTTCCCCTCCAGATATGTTATGCAGAAGGGGATTTCTGTAATCTCTTGCACTTGTTAATCTGAAGATTGAAACGGTCAAGAAGGTAGAAGTGATGTTGCATCGGCTTTAGCCATATTGGAGTGCAGATTAGCACTCTATTTTGTGATTAAAAATTGCTGTCCTTTGAGTTTATTCTACACTTCTGCAATTGCCCTGGGTTCTCCTTAGACTGATTGTGATAGTGTTTTTGAAGTGGAAATGTTAAAATCATATATATAAAAACACATGAAACTCAAATGCTGTCGTCTGCTGGCGAAATAAGGGAGAAAGGGTGGATCTTTGCCGTCCAGACACCATCTGCCGGCGAAAGTACCACCAAATGAAAGTGGGATGGTCGTGGGGCGATTTGATAGCTTGAGCGGAGGAGACCCAGGGGTGGACTGAGGGGAGTGCGGGAGGAAGGAAGCTGCCGGGTTTTCATTAGCGAAGCTTACAATCCAGTCCTTATAGATTTAAAATAGTTAAACTCGGTACTTATAGTTTCGTTAGTTTCAATTCAGTCCCTTAAAAGAAAAGCCTCCCCTTGTGGGGGTCCACGAGGGAGGAGGAGGAGGCTTTGACTCTGCTTATCAGAGTCTTGGACCGCCCCTTTCTGCCAATATATCACTTTGTTCACGTCCTTTTTTATTATGAGCTAAAGGACATTGTCAGCTTCCTCTTGCTGAGCTATGAGTGTCTTCCACAGCCCACGTGAAATAAATTTAGAAAGGATATGTAATTCAACAAGTCTTTTGAATATTTGAGATCCAAAAGATTAAACTCCGCCAAGAAAACTCCACCATTATACCGGGGGGTGGGGGGATCACGCTTGCCATGGAAACAAATTACAATTAAATTAGTGGAATGCCAAGTACATTTATTTAGTGTTGTGTGCGGGAAATAACTCATCGAAGCAATAAATAAATATGATGGAAAAAGAGACCGTTACTCTTTTTTTATAAGCACATTCGGAGGTATTTGGCCGTATGGGCAAAATATTATTTTTTTATAATTTTTTAAAAAATATTATTTTAATTTATTTCCAAGTAAAAAGTATTTTAAAACGTGACTTCTATAACAGGTCTTGAAATCTCTACAAGTCAAACCCATGACTCAAGCTCTTTATGACCAGAAAAATAAATTTATTATGTCTGATCGTGAATTATATTTATTGGTGATACAGCTCTATTAATCATGTGGTCAAGTAATCCCCAACGAAGTTGAAATACAACCTGAAAAGCTAAAAAACATGTTTGATAGAACCCTGTACCTAACAACTAATGTATGAATTCAACTATAAAACTTTGTTTTAATTGTTAAAATTTCCTTTCTTGTATTGCATCCTCCTAGTATTCTTGATGTGCCAAGAATACATGCAAAACAAGGGGGGTAAGAGAGAGAAAGATCCCTCTAGATGTCATCGCATCAAGTCCGTGTGGGACTTGAAATCCCTGTAAAGTATGCACTCCAATGAATCCAAACCACATCATAAACCCTTGTAGCCCAAGTCCGAGCACAAATTTATGGACTAAAAAAACCTCATTTGAATGGCCCGAAAATAGCTAGTAAATAATATTTTGTCGATGAATATGCCAAAACAGTAATATCAAGTATCAACTTTGACCGGTTTAAATAATATATTTCCGAACCTTGATTGACCTAAAATTTTATCAAAATATATTTTCATGTGTCTAGTATCTCCTTGTAAAAATTCAACTCGATATGATATATGGTTTGAGAGATATGACTGATCTCGCAAAACTAGTTAGTTGGGATTTTAAGGTAAAATCTAGACCTAATTTGATTCATATCAATTGGGCTTTTGCCCCTGTTAAGTTAAAAAAAATCAAGTCCAGAGACATTTCATGATCTTTACTTTAATATCCTTATAATTAAGGGTATTTTAAATACTTTTTATATTAATTTTCTTAAAATATAATTTAGATAAAAAAAATATTCAAGGTAAATTGTACCTAGCCTGTTTATATATAGACAATAAGATCATTAAATAAAACATAACCAGCTGAGATTAAAGACCAAGTATACATACTTGAAAGTTCTTTTGAATAAATCCAAGTCCATCAAGGAAATAGAATATCAAAGTATTTTGTTTTGTCAAATCAAACTAAAAAAAACAATAAAAGTTATTTTATTCATTAAATTAAAATTAAGTTAAGATATTTCACAATTAAAGTTTTCAGGCTTGAGTGGCTATCTTCTCGTCCAAAACAAAATTTGGAGCTGGCCATTAATAAAAAAATTCATGCACATGAAGAGTATCTCAAAGAAATATATACGTAATTAAATTTATTATTATAATTTCAACACCGTTAATCATGTATTTTTAATATGTAAAATTTTATATGTAAACGAATGGACGATGGCTTTTAATAAAAACAAGTGTGAGTGTGTTTACAGCACATAAGAAATTCGAGAGGAAGAAAAAAACAAAACTGCGAAAAGAAAACGGGTCGTTGACTAAAAGGCTGGTCACCGAATCATCATAGTGTGATTTTTCGTGCCCTTTGTAGTCTATCACATGCAACAAACAAACTATTTCCTCTCTCTATAGTCTTGGTAGAGATTTATTTCAGCTCCTATAGCTTCAAATTTCTCAATCCCGTCCCTAATGTTTCCAAGACAGAAACTATCCCCATGCAGCTTCCGGTTACTAGCTTGTTTGGAAATGTGGTTACGGTTGCTTTTCAAATTATTTTTCACTCGGAAATGCATTAAAATAATATTTTTTAATTTTTTAAAAATCATTTTTGATATCAACGTATCAAAATGATCTGAAAAATATCAAAAAAATATTAATTTGAAGCATAGCTATATAAACTCTATCTCATTTAAATATGTAAATTCAATTTATTTATCAATTTGAATTTAAGTCATCACCGTAATTGAATTCAATTAAAATGTATAATTG
>Ga0307517_10003043_pt1 | contig 26494 bp, 28 predicted proteins | sample 23_EM_MG_FD_194515 | JGI IMG/M metagenome (GOLD analysis project Ga0307517, IMG submission 194515) | Populus trichocarpa ectomycorrhiza microbial communities from riparian zone in the Pacific Northwest, United States - 23_EM | ecosystem: Host-associated > Plants > Roots > Unclassified | place... | reverse complement strand
AGTGATGACGCGCCGTCCCAACGCCGGGGCTGGAGGGGGGTGTTATCTTTTTCCTTCGAAGTTCGTGTGCGTCAAGGTAGGGTAACTTTGCCCTATAAATCCTTACGGGGAGTCCGTGCGCCTAACAGCTACCTTGCTCCGGGCAAACCAGCTAGCCAAATTAAAGTCGTCTTCAGATGAGAAAGGGCTCCAAGGGTCATCAGTCATGGCCTTGGTGAGTTCTGTATAGCCAGCAACTTCACTGAGAGGTCTGCCGGCACAGGGAATAGTTTCTTGACCCGAAGGGCGCGCACGGACCAGTGGGTGGGAGACGTCTTCTCTGTGTGAATCGTTGTCCATATCATCTATGTCACCACTTGCCGAATGGATATCGGCGATCTCGAGCCCGGGATCAGATTCGTAGTCTGAGTCGGTCATGTTTTCAAGTTCATCACGAACAAAAGTAGGTTGTGCCGTGGAGGAGGCCGCGTCCGCAATCGCCTTGAGGGATAGAACGATATCAAGATGCATTGTGTGAAGGTGTTTTTTGTATGCAGTGGCTTGCTGATAACGTCGCCTGCAATAAGAACACTTTGTTGTCTTGGAGGTCATCGTGTGTGGTGTTTGTTTGTTTCTCTTTCCAGTAGTCTGGCTGATGGGTGAGCTGATGGGCAGACGGACAGCAGCGGAGTTAGTATCTTTCAAAGTGAAAGGTAGGTTTCTTTCAAGGGGTAAATGGTGAAACTTCAAGTTTGTTTAGTCGGATAACGAACAGGTCCGGATATTCAAGCGGCCAACCGGTATTCACAGTTTAACTTATGAAACCTATTCTTTGTTAAGAGGATGCTAACCCTACGGTATTGTGGGCAGACTGAAGTGGTTGGGAAGCGTTGTGGCTCGCCGGTCGCGGCTTGCATGCGGTTTGCATGCAGCTCCATTGTGGCTTAAAACCTTATCTGAAGCCTATCTAGGGTATGTCTTTGTGCCTAGATCACATGACTTTTCAAGATATCAATATTGAAGTTTGTACAGGGTACAATCCTACAAACCCCACTGAAACCGTCCTCGTGCGGCCTATATAGGCTCTCTCTTTCCCCCCGCTCCATCTTCTCTCCACAACCCTTTCCCAAATCACAATCCCATCTGCGATCCGCCAGCCCATCCTAACAGGACCCACGGAGCTCAGCACAACCTCTCACTCGTCCGCAGCACCACTAGTATATCCTCAGCTTATTTCAGATTTACCTATCTGCGTTTCCCTAGCCAATAACCGTCTCACACAGGCGTTTACCATCAGCAGAACTCCTTTTACCATCCGCTAGGCCCGCTCTATTTCCATTTTCGGCTCTTCCACAATCCTTCTTCCTCAAACGTACCAGGATCTGCTAGCGGTCATGTGTCATCCGCTCAGGGACCTTTTTTGTTTAAAAAAAGCCTCTTTCCGATCCAGCAACCACCCCTCACGCCGATCAGTATTACAATGGCAGCCTCGAAGGTTGGCCTCACGTTTGAAAAATAGGGGGCGGTTAAACACGCCGGTGATGTTAACTGGTGTAACCACATTTGCGGCTTCCACCACCCACGAACCTACGGTCAGTAGTATAAAGCTTGGCGAAATGCTATGAAACGTAAGATGGAGCAAGACAGGATCCCGGGGTGGAAGCAGAGTACAGCCGCCCAATGGGCAGCCATCCAGGCATATGCTATTACCCTCCAGCCTGTTAGCCGGAGGTTGGCCCGCTTGCAGGCTAATAACGTCTGTGGTGAACGTTTTACTGAATGCCTTGACTTTTTGCTAAAGGACATAGCAAAAAAACATCAGCGTATCTTAACAGACATGTTGAAAGTGCAGCCTGTTGCCGCTATTGCGGTTGCGGACACCGCCCCCGCGAGAAATGATCGTAAGTTAGCCCCAAGCTTCCACATTAATGTACCATATATGCTAATACAGCTCCTGCAGGTCTCGCTAGTCCACGCTCTGTCTCTCTCTGGGTGGATCGGCCCTCTGAAGTCCGCCCAAGCAGCCCGCTTCCTGCCGGGATGCACACAATCCAGTGGCAAACACACGAACATGTTTACAGGATGGAGCTAACTGAGCCCACCCTTGCGAACCTGCCTGCGGGAATAGACAGAATCTTGTCACGTGGATTGAGATATCGTATGCTCGTTGGTGCGACGGGACAGGGTACACGTTTGCTGCGAGACAATCGTGAGGAGCCGTTGCCACTTGCTGAAATGATCTGAATCACAAATAGCAGGCATATCCGCATATGCTGGTCCTTGATTCCACGAAGCGAACCAATGGATCTGCTCTTCTGTGCCCATCGCAGCACCAATACGGAAGATAGCACCCCTGCTCCTGGTGACCTCCGGTTTGACCCACGCGATAACCGGGGCACCCCTTCCGATGAGGAGTGGCCCAGTAGGGATGAGGATCCGAACTCTCACGGCCACCAGCCAGAGTCGTCCACTGCAGCCACAAAGCGACCCACCTCAGCGAGGACCACCAGGAGCGGTAATACCACAAAAAAGACTGGGCGAACACACCGAATCAATAGGGCGGAGGTTGGCGAATAAGAGCCAGAGTCCGATGTCGCTGCTGATCGGGGCCTCGATTTGGCGAACCCGGTGATCCCGGCCCCCGATTCCGGCCCTACATAGTCTCCTGGTATGCAAGCTTCTGTCCCTTGTGCTAACCTGGGCACTCGTGTTTTGAGTTCTAGTAGACAAAGAGGACAGGCGACTGACCTAAAGAAAGCACCTTGGACGCCAGCAAATAACAGTGGTAAACGCAACCTGGCCATCATGCAAGAGGCTGATGAGCCATACAGTTCGGATGAAAGTCTGGAACCCCAGCGGAAGGTGGCCCGCCAGGTGGGGGCAATGGATGCCGGGATTGAGGTTGAACCGGACACACTGGATGGGGAGCTTAACAGAGTCCGCTACCTGCAGCCACGCCTTGTCAGCCAAACAGTCCTCCGCCGTTGACCCCTAATCCGGGCCTTGCCTCCTCCCCCTCTGAGCATGCAGAGGCCAGAATGTCCTCTGAGCATCTTTTGATGCTGGCCTCAGGGGGCGAGCAGCCTGTCAACACATTGGCAACCAAAGTTGGTACGCCCGGCAGAATCCATTCCCCCTCTGATCTGGCTACAGTGATGTGTGTGGGGATATTCCGGCATCTGGAGAAGCCAGACAAGAATTAAGCCCGGCCGCTGACTCCCCAACCGACCCAAGTGCATACTCTAACCCTGGTAAGTTCCGGTTACAACTCCCAGGTTTTTCATCTATTCTGTTGGCAAGGTCTACCATAGTACCGCCGGCAGAAACGGGTGTTGGGAGCCCGCTCACGTCCGGTTCTGTCCTGGCTCAGTAGCTCTGCCAACAAAGCTCTGCTGCCCCGACCAATGTGGCTAATGTCTAGCCAGCAGAGGGTGCAGGTCCATTTCAAGCAATTAACAGGTTCTAGGCCGGGATGGACCCTTCGACTTTTCTCTTTGGTGTTTTATCTTTGCTGTTTTCATTTTTGTTTCTAGAGTTTGTGTTTTTCTTGCGGTTTCCTGACTATTTCTGTTTAGATTAGTCCACTACCTCTGGGCTCACCTGCTCAGTACAATTAATTTAGACCTGCGACTATCTCCTGCAGACATTTCCTTGAGTGTTTTTCACTTGGAGTGTAGCCTTTAGAGTTTTGCGAGCTATCCTTGCATTTTTTCCCGCACATTTCTTGTTTGGATTAGCCCGCAGGGGTTGCCCGCAGGGGTTGCCCAAACCCAATGTAGTCTATGGACACTGGCTATTTTTCGTTTACTGGGTCAGCTCCGGGGACCTGCTCTTGGAATCTTCGCAGATCATTCTTTTTCTTTTCCAGCGCTTTTTCGTCTGGAATATGTTTTCTCTTCATGCTTTAGAGATTTGCTCTTTGGATTTGTGCGGATCATTCTCATTGTGTTCTAGCTTGTTTTTCATTCGGGGTTGCCCCTTTCATCGCTGTTCCTATTGTAACTTTACACCTTATATCCTATCGGTAGAGGCTTAGCGGCAGCTTTCACTTTCTGAGATTAGCGGCCGGGCTCCGAGCCCTAGCCTTACCCACATTTGTTACCGTCCGCTTGGCAGACCTACTCAAACTAGATTAGTCCGTCGATACTGATAAACCTGTTTTCATTACCCTCAAGAATATCAAGTACCAGGCACTCGTGTTGCCCCAGTGAAATAGCGGCGCGGTCATGTTGAAGCTGGACGCTTCGGGTGCAAATTCCTATATCACGTATGAAGTTGCAATTTGGACGTGCAGGTGTCAACCGACACCAGCAAACATAAAAGCGAGTAATGAACTATCAACGTTCTTAGTTCTTCAAGAAGCAGGACGGACCATTTCTATCTTCCAAGTTCACACCCCATATCGTGCCCTTAGTTACATACCAATAGAGGCTTCCTGACACTACCTACTTCCCAACATCATACACAAAAATGCTATTCTATCACTATCCACCTGCATACTATGTCACAACAACCGCGGCGGGTTATGACGGACCGAACGCGTTCATCGAGGCAGGAAAGGCAAAGGCAAAGAGAGGTTCTCCGCGGACGTTTCCGGAGATCTGGGTCCAGGGATAGATTAACTATAATACCATCATCCAGTGTTGAGTCTGTTACGGCTGGGTCCGCTGTAGGTAGGAGAAGGGATGGCGTGCTGGAGCTGGCTTCTTCACGACTCAAGGTACCGGACCCTGTCCTTAACCACCGGCAGCAGGTCTTGGAGTCGGCGAATAAGAGTCTGGACTCTAATGATGGGAAATATGAGGGCAATGATGGCCAGAGTGAGGAGAGCGAGGAGAGCGAGGGGGACAACGAGTTAATCTAGCATGGGGACGATACGGATCATCGATCAGCCTGGGGAGCGCAGAGACCAATTAGGCGTGAGTTCCGTAGCTCGCAGCGCTCGATACTAACAATCACCCCTGGGAATACCCAGAGTTCCAGCAGGAGGATTTGTTACCCCAGACGGAGAACTCCTGCCCCAGTACGCATTAGCCAATACGGTTATACATCTGGAATTCCCTCCCGTTCGGCCACAGTCTTAAATCCACTTGCCACGCCGGCAATAACCCCAAGTCACCCAGATCCAACAATGCTGGAATTGGATAGCGGAGGAGGACAGCAGGCCAGCAGCAGGCAAAATATGGCCACAGGGCTTGAGCGTAGCATTCTGGCCAGAGCCCTTGATCTGACGTGGGACTGGACGGTCTTGGTCAATCCGTTTCCGGACCCAATTCCCCTGACTGAAGAAGTCCGCCCATGTTGGAGTGAGGCCCAGACCCAATTAGGCTTTCCCGACTTTGCTGATCCTACTCCCGCCTCAAATGACCAGGTAAGTTACCCTTAATCGATAACTGGCATCCCATCCCAGATTAAATGGTGGGGCTGCTGGTCACTGATTTGCAGATGCGGGTAAAGCACAGCGGATGCCGATCGCAGTATCTGCATACTGTAAAGCAGGCTATAACCGAGCTCTATAAGCTCAATAGTGAGGATCCTACAGCCTGCGCACCAAGAGTGGAATACGTACTGGAGGAGGATAGGTTCATTTGCCCGCCTGGCAGCTATGAGGTATCTCGTTCACATTTGTCGGGATGGTTTCTAATCGCAGTGAGACTGAATCAATCTGATCCGGCGGACAGCGAATCTCTCTTAGATTCGTATCACCGCAGATTCCAAGTGCGAGATTTGCTCAATATTACACCTGCCCGAAAAGGAAAGGCACAACAGATGAGGGTTTCCTAGATATGATCGATGGCCCGTTTATCTGTCTTACAGCGGCCATATTGTGTCATTCCCTGGGATGTTAGGGGACTGGCATCTTCATCGATAATGTGGCTTTCACACGGGCCCGTTCCGGGGGTAAGATAAACTATGCTTACTGGCAGGTTTCAAAAGTGTCCGGATCCCCCGACTGCCCTGGCATCCGTATACTTTTGAAAACCGCCTGTACTCGAATTGTGTGAAAGGTCAGCTAATGGATAGATAGCGCTGCTTGAACGTCAGACACGATCGTGGGGCAAAACAGGAAGAGTTTGGCAGAGTCGAATAATCCGGCGGATAAGGACGACATTGGAGGCTAAAATTGTGAAGGAGTGGGGAAAGCGGGTCGAGAGGACGGTGGGATATGAGAATGATGAGGACGCATTGAGGCGGGAGTTGGCAGTGATACGGAGCTGGATGAATTAGAGACAGGTGGCGGCCGTGCGGATTCAGGAAGACACAGTCAGCGGGAGCCGCAGCGAGACCATGGGGTGAATCCGGGAGCACTGGTTGGTGCAGCCTAGTTCCGAGAACCTAGGAACACGGAATCGCAGGTTGAAGAAACCGATCGAGAGCATAGGGAGAATGGTTTTATCACCAGTCGCTGATTGTGTATATATATGAAATAAAATCAAGTTAGATTACCCGTGCTAAAACGGTCACGAATGATCAAACAATAGCAGTGTACAGGCCAGGCCGGTGTGCAGGAACGGAATGAGAACGAACTGGGCGGATAGTTATAAGCCGTGCAAGCATGAGTAAGTCATCTAGCGGGCAATTGTATGTTTGGTAGTCATGGGAATGTGTCGGGGGATGGTTATAAACTCGGCAGGCTTGGTTAAGTAGTCTAGCGGGTAGTTGTGGGTGAAGAGGCACGGGAATGTGTCTAGAGGACAGTTAGAAGCCAGGGAAGGCGGTGGGAGCCCGCGAGTAGACAGCCAGAGCCCTGTGGCGGACGGCGAGAGGTACGGGGCGAACAAGATAGGATGTGGCGAGCTGAGGAAAGAGCCTAGCCAAAGGGCAAGGGGATGGGGGACGTGCGCCGGATATGGGAGAATACAGGGTGGGATCAGAGGGAGGAGCAAGGGCTGAGGGCGTTGGGAGGAATTAGGGTGAAAAAATGAAGACTAGAAAACATCCGCCGGATATGCGAGAACACGGAGGGAATCTGGCGGTGGGGGAGAAACAGAGGTGATGTTGGACGGGTTCCGGGTGAGAAACGGATTGAGAGAGAGGCTAGTGACGAAGTTAAATGAGGGAGGGTATCATGGGAGGAAAGCTGGCCGGGATGTGAAAGGTGGAGGTTGAAAGGGGTCCGCAGAACGGAGGCATGGAAACGTGGACTTTAGGCGCAAAGGGCGGAAGAGGCGGGGCGCTGGAGGGAGGCTTTCTGGGGGGGGGTCTAAGTCTTGACGCAAAAGGGCCGCGTCGAATGCATCCACACGATGCCTGTGGCGTCCGGACGCATTCGAGGTGGCCCTTTCACTTCTGGACGGAATAAACCCGGGCGGACGCACCCAGAACTCGAGTTTACGTTCCAAGAGCCTGGAACGTCCGGCGCACCCGGTGAGCGGGGAGAGATGGGGCGCAAGATGATTTCTTTGCTGATTGGCGGCTGGTCCCAAAGTACCTGCCGCAGAAGTCAACATCACTGCGGATGGACATGTGGGACAGGCTCCCTCGGGAGTGGCTGTTCCAAAGGTCCCTGCTGCCGGACAACTCAGACAAGGTCCTCCGGGTACGGATGGTCGAAACGTACTGGCTGCACAAGTCAACGTCGGTGCTGCCGGACAAGTCAGACCGGCTCCCCCTGGTGCGGCTGTTCCAAAGGTCCCTGCTGCCGGACAACCCGGACAGGCTCCCGCGGGGCTGGCTGTTGCAAATGTACTGGCTGCACAAGTCAACGTCCCTGCTGCTGGACAACCCGGACAGGCTCCGCCAGGTGTCACTGTTCCAAACAACCCTGCTTCCGGACTACTTGGCCAGGCTCCTCCGGGTGCGGCTTGTCCAAACGTACTGGCCGCACAAGTCAATGTCGGTGCTGCCGGACAACTCGGACTGGCTCCCCTGGGTCTGGCTGTTCCAAACGTCCGGGGTGCCGGTGAACTCAGACAGGCTCCCCTGGCTGCGGCTGTTCCAAATGTACTGGCTGCACAAGTCAAGGTCCCTGCTGCCGGAAAACTCGGACAAGTTCCTCTGGGGGCGGCTGGTCTAAACGTACCGGCTGCCCATATCAACGTCCCTTCTGCTGGACAACTTTGACATGCTCCTCCCGGTGCGCCTGTTCCAAACGTACTTGCTGCACAAGTCAACTTCCCTGCTATCGGAGACAGTTCGGACAGCCTTCCTCGGCTGATGTTCCTGGGTGGGTCTAGATGTACCTGTTCAACCGGGTAATGAACCTGCGCACCCACAAATAGTACGTGATTCAAGTTCACCGGATAATTATCCTGCGCACCGACAAATGATACATGATATAAGTTCACCGGATCATGACCCTGCACCGTGGCAAATGGCACCTCATCCACCACATAATGGCCCGGCGGCAGTCCAAAACCAAATTGTTGCCCAGGGCGTTCGTTCGCCCGGCGCCCAACTGTAGGCCCACAGGTTACTCACCTCTTAACGCATCAGCCTGTTTGAGGTTGTTACATACTGACTTATGAGAGAGAGAGTGGAGCACTCAATTGAGGTGTCCGTGTGCCGTGCGTATCGTTTATGTCCGGCTGTCGCGACGTCGTCTGGCACTATCCTAGTTTGGAAGGAATAAGGTAAACATTGCCGCAACCTATAACTTACTCCAATGGCGTCCCCCTCATGTCAATGGGGTAGAGTTCGCCGATGTCAATTCTTATGACATCCGTGGAATGTCAGCTATGATTCACAGATCCGTACCCCACCACCAAATCCCCTTCAGACCTGGCGCTACAGGCGAAGGGCGTAGAAGGTTAAGTAGGTCTCCTATGCGAGAGTTGGATAGCATGGATTATGTCTTCTTTGACAGGGATGAAACTGTAAGAGCTTCGCACCTTGCAAATCCCGTGCTCGACGACCCACTGGATCTCATGGTGTACTATTACTGTGACCGGGGTTCAGAGCGGCATGACACCCCAGCGCTGAGGACAGTTCCCTATCGCAATCAAAATACTGTCCAAAACTGGGCCCATGATCCTGTCCAACGTATAGGCCAGATTGGTTAGACGCACGCACTCCCTGGAAGGATTTACAGGGTAAGGTTACCCTGCCTTGACACACACGAACTTCGAAGGAACCCTGATATCACCCGCCTCCAGCCCCCGGGTTGGGACGGCGCGTCATCACTGGCCGCCTGGGTCGTTGTGTCCCAACACCAAAGACCACTATCAATGGAACACATCTTATGAGACCAGATACGTCGCGGCCGTCCGTCCGACTGGATCCTATTCGCAGGATATATGAGGGGAGACCTTCAGGCACCTTGTGCAGGTGGAGGCAGGTGATTTGGAGGATGGCGCATAAGGTTACAAACACTTGAAGACAGACAGTTGGAAGAGTGGCTCGAAGGTAACTGGACGTTTTGCACAAAGGTTGGTCCCCTCGGACCTACGAAGACATGTAGAGTATGAAGGTGGTAACCATGCCCAGTAAGTGGATCGGGTGCATCCACAAAGGACAGGCTGGTAAAAGCAGGAGTCCGAGAGATTACACCCAAGGGTACGATCCCGAGGACAAGTCGGGTAATGCCGGAAGACCAGAATACGACATACAGGTGCATGTCGAATTCTCGACGGAACCAACCAAAGAAGATTGGCCATCTTCTGTCCTACGAGTTAGACTTCCCTCGGTGAGCACGGGGGCAAGATAATTCGTAATCATCGTTGTCAACAGATAAACAAATGAGCTGACACCTGACGTGCTCTCCACACCATCAGGAATAAGAGAAGCGCAGACCGATTCGTTGGCCATGGGAGCAAAAGGTGGGGTAGAGAGTTTTCAGGGTCTACGAGTGTTCGCACTCAGGTAAAGTTCCCAGAATTGTGGGCAAGGTACTTAGTTAGCATGAAGTTAGCATAGATACCATGATTGCTCAGACGCGGAATATAAATATTGAAGCATCTTTGCTGCTATCTAGACACAACAAGCATGGAGAAGAGATCTTATCAATATAATAAGTTTTATCTTATCGTTACCAACACTTCGGCGATCCATCCCGAAGTCTACCATTATATCTAGCCTACATTACTTGTGTCTTCTTAACGAGTTCCCCGATATGAAGCGATTCAGGTCCCAGCTGTTGGAATACCTTGAACCGAAGCTACCACCTAACAAGATGCATTCCCAAGACATATTCAACAATCGACCTGCTGATCGGGAGGGGAGTGATGCGGATGAAACGTCGGAGGATGATACTTCTCATTTATCCGAGTCGTCCTCGGGCCTCTCAGACTCTGCCCATGGAAGTGAGATCCTCTGTACAATATTCCCACGCCCACCTGTAGGACACGCTCAATGGCTAGCGAATCGTATCCCCCTTCTTGCCAAATCGTTGAGCGACCAGAATCGACAGCCACCATTAGATGTCCGTCATCGCGCGGCTAAAGGCGACGATAACCCCATGCCCTGAATACTGTTCGATGTGGATTATCGCATGGAGGATACGCCCGAACAACCCCATTTGCATTACCTTATCAAGGAGTATCAGAGATCGGAGGAGACGCACACACGTCATGCCCGGTTGGACGCCGAGAGCATTCATGACCCTACCTCCCAGAGAGTGCTTACAGGTACTGGTCAGGACAACTTGACCGGAGAACTGATGGATTCGATGGCGCGCCGACTATCGGCGATGTCAACCTACATGAGCCATGGATTAGTTGTCTGGACTGTCATTTCAAAGGATCATTGATTGTTTCCTTTCCTTTTTTCTTTTGATCATGGTGTGTGTAGCTCCAAGCAATTATGAGTCGCATTCTTTCTAGATCTTGTTCCCATCCCGTATGCGTGCAGAATGTGAGGTTCCGGTAAACCGTCGACGTTTGTGTGCCAAGCCATCTAGCATTGACGATCCGGCTCTTATCGCGGCTCAAACCCTTGTCTGATCATCAGTAGGGGGGGATCATGCTGATTGACGTCACCTCGTGCCCTATGGGGCTATCACAGAACCAACCTCAGACACACAAATGCCCGGCAAAATTCCGACAGTCCGACAGGCCCACAGCGCGACACATGTTGTTGTCTACCCCCAGTATAACAAGGCCACCTACCACCCATCCTTCCCCTCTACATTTTCCACCTAGCGGTTCTCTTCCACACATCTTCTCCCCTCATTCATATATCAAATGGCTCTATGGAGAAAAACGCATGCCTCAGGGGACAGGTCAAAGTAAGGACTATCTGTTCATCAATTTAAGAGCGCATTATCTTAACATTTCTGTTATTCCCAGACACAAAACAATCCAGCCCCCGGGGGTTGAGGCCCCCTGCCCAAAACGCTGAAAAAGCACTCTTTGTGCAGCTGCCATTGCCAGTGAGGCGTCAAGGACATAAGAAATCTTCTCTGTTTACCATGATCACACATTCCAGAATGTCCTGATATGATCTATCTTTTTAACATCAATAGTTGTTCGTTGACATCCGGTGCAGGACAACCATTTCAGCCAGCCAGGCAGGATTCGAGCTGAGGGTACATACTACCCATATGTCAGAAATTTGCGACCTAACCACAGCTGGAATCAGGGAGCGCTATACGGAGATATCCTACGCTAAAACCTGGTGTGAGTTCTTGAATGCTCGCGAGCCTGAGCCTACGCCAGGTACAAGAGATGGCGCAAACAAGGCAAAGCATACATCACCGTGCACAGGTAGAACCCTACGAGTCTGACTGGCACCCAGATAGGACTCAGTACTCGGTTTCGCACCTCCCTCATGCCTGTCAAAGGCCGAATTACATTAATCAAAACAAACCACCACCACAAAGATGTCGATGAAGTCGGAAGTCAAATAAGAGTGTTGGTTAGGGACACAGCCAAGAAGCCTCAGGGGATGAACAATCGACTCCATGCAGAATGGGCCGAGGATCCAATAGATGCAAAAGTCTCTAATGTTCAGAGTAAGTGTTCACCCCCATTTACATTATGCGATTCTACAACCAGGACTGACTGTTTGTCCTGTGGCCCAATACGATTGGGCCACTCCGTACTGCCCAAAGCCGATCAGGACCCTCATTATTCGACAAACAGGCGCAACGAAAGCAGGACACCCCTTCTTGCACGACTCCTAGTATGATGAAGACTCAGGCGGAGGGTTTGTGTGGGGAGTCTTAGCATCGCCTAACTTGCAATACCTACCGGTGTGCTCAAGTGACAACATCTGGAGGACCCCATCCCATATCCCAAATATCTCCTCAGGGCAACTGGGCAAGGAGGCAGCGCATTACGCCGGCGACCCTCAGACCCCCTCCCGCTCTCAGAGCTCATATTTTTATATACAGACGATGACATCCAGGTATGGCTGCTTGCTAACCCTAGCAATGATGCTTTTGATCTCCTGGTCCTGGAGTCACGCCAGGATCAGGGAGAGGGACGAGACGAAGCCCGGGCGCCTGCCTCCGGTGGCCATCCATTTTTCAATTGTAAGGACTGGGACTGGGGGGGGCCTTGGCATGACATGGGAGACGGGGACGACAACGAGAACAACAAGAGTATCAACAATGGCAGCCGCAGCCAATACGAAGACAATGTCGATCACAGCTACCACAAGGATGAGCAGGTGCAGCCGGAACATTTCCACACTCATGATCGCTGTGGTAGAGACATTATGCAAGGTGACGCAGTAAGCTTTCTTTTCTTTTCATTCAACATCGTATCTAAGCAGATATCTAGGACGACGACGGAGACAGCGGGGAATCAGAGCGTGGGAATACCTCAGGGAGCAATTATTCTGCCGTCGGAGATCCACCAGGCAGACGTACCGGGGATTCAGACAACAGGATTCCGACACTGGGCCTTCTGAGCAGGAGCAGGCTAGCGTCCTGAGGGCAATTGTTCAAACGGATCCCGGGCTTGCAAAAACTCGTGAAGACTCGTGAAACAAGAGGCAGTGGTGCCCGGACCAGCATCCTGAGGTCTCGTGCGCAAGACTGGAGAGTATAGTGGCCCAGGGTGGTGGCACGACGGCACTGTAGACACACCCCCACATCCACCCCAACAAATGCCAGCAGGGGGATCTCGGGATACCCGCCCCCCAAATGCGACGAATACAGCCCACACGCCCAGCCCCAAACCACATAAGAGACCGGAACCCCAAACGCACACTGCCCCCTGACGTCGTGGGAGAGGCCGTCCAGGGCTTCACAGAACATAGACTTGGACGTTCTTGCCACTTCCCGATTATTATTTTCACACCACCTCAAACATTCCAGATTATATCTACACGCTTCCAACACGTCCCGTATTCGCTGACCTTCTGGTGTCAGCTACACTCTTCCTAGACGTCTCATATTATTTACATTTTTGTGTTCCTATCCCCTGTGTAATAGTCATCAATTCCTTGTACCCTCTTACATTGGCGTCGGGTATTCGCTACTTTTAGAATCTCATTGGCGTTACTGTATTTGGGCACATCGCGTTAGTAGACATGATCTGCTTGGGTCAGATGATTCACAATGGTGTATTCCTTGCATACAGATTTCAGTGTGGTGAGTGGTGCTGATTCACAGTTCAGAGATGAGAGTAGATACTCCTAATCCTCTTTGGGCATGGTGGATGTTTTCCATGCAACCTCGTCGTCAATCAATCCTGATAGCAGCTAGCCTTCACCCAGCCAGCGACATTTGCACCACTATCATTGCTCTCATTTTTTCCAACTCCGGACACCTGCGTGTGTTAGGCAGGACGGACTCACCGAAAGGATTTACAGGGTAAAGTTACCCTAGCTTGACGCGCACGAACCAGCGCAGTCGGAATAACACACGACTTCTTTCAGAAGGTCACGTGTTCGACTCACACCCCTGTCATAGTTATTACAACTACACAACCGATCGTTATAAGTCTCTAAGCAAGAGCATGAGCCATGCGACCGAGGGGTTTTCGCCGATTACTATAGAAGAAATATTTCTCTATCGGTAAGAAGTTGAACGGCGAGGTGAGAACGGTTGGATAAGAAGTTATGGCGCTTCAAAGTTAAGTCGACCGACATATATAGTCTGATATGTAAGACGTAAGCATATGATTACGCGGCATGAGAAATGTTGATCACAACATGACCGGAAGGAACGACTGGTATGATAGCAAGCCAGGCTGCATATACATACCAAGTTCATGTGGCATAAGAATGGAGAACGCGTAATTGGATGCAATTACTTGGGCAATGATTAAAGCCGAAGTGGTGTTCGAGAACCCAGGGTCAAACAGTGTTGGCACCTTCACGGAAACTCGGAGAAGTTGGAAAAGGTACTTCGCTAGTATGATAGATAGATGTACCCTGGGAAAGGGTATAAGAGGCGGGCAAGAGCCCTGAGTAGATTCAGATCAACAAGCACGGAGAAGAGATCTTATCAATATAATAAGTTATCTACACTTTTATATCGTTACCAATACTTCGACTATCTATGCCGAAGTGAATCATTATATCGAGCCTACATTACTCGTGTCTTCTTAATGAGTTCTCCAATATAATTACGATTAAGGTCCTAGCTGTCGGAATACCTCACGCGGAATCTACCACCTAACAGTATATTGATACTTCTCATGGTTACCGAGGCGCATGTTTGGCAGAGACACTCATACTCCAAAACCCAAAAACAAACCTTTCGAACCAAGACCCTTGAGGACAATCTCAATAGATGAAGTCCTCACCCCTATACCCGAATTAGGGACACGAGAGCCCTATTACGAATCTTATTTCTGGTGGATAAACCCCGAAAACACTATGACACGCGAAGATCTCACCGCAGTATACCAATACCAGTACCGTGAAAACCTTACCTACAAAACCCCCTCCGAGAAATCAAACTCCATTTGGTACACCCAGTACCCTGAAAGCGATCAACGTTGGAGTCGGTGTTTTGAGATACCTACAGCTTGGGGAGGAAACAAAAGATAAGTTTCCATTGACAAAGGCCAAAGAATGTCTTCTGACCCCAAAGCTCTGAAGGTTATGGAATGGCAAGCAGGCCAGGACGACGTAGAAGAAGCAGGAGATGAACTATCCTGAACCTCGGCGCCCAGTGTGGTCACTACGGTGATCCACCTCGCCTAGTCGCATTCCGCAGACCGGACACCAGGATCCCCTGTCGGACTAGGTTTCCTAGCCAAATATGGGAAGGCTCCAAGCCAAGGTCGCCGAACACCCAAACCGACCAGCTAGTCCCTTATGGCCGTTTGGATCCGAAGATTAGAACAGATTCTCAGCTGATTTGACCCAAAGCTTACCGTCTGCCATGATAGACAGCATCTTGCATTCAGTTCCCTCCCGAACGACATACTATTGGTGGCCCAAGAACTGGTGACCGTAAAAAATCAGTTAAAAGCAAGGGTCCAGATGCTCAGTCGAGAACTCGCCCGAATCGACTAGCAAGTTCAACTTCTAGACTTGGAGTCTCAGAAGGTACAAGAGAGCTTCGCCACTCAAGTCGCTGAGTGACTTGGTGAAACAGATGAACGACTGACCAGATACGAAGCTGTCACATCCCAGCTCCATGAGGTGGTGCAAGGAATGGGCAAACAGTCCATGTACCGAGACCTACTCTTGGACCAGGAGATCGCTCGAATAAACGAGCAACACAAATGGGAACTCGAAAACCATGGGATGAGCATTCATCTCATGAAAGACGAGCTTAGACAAAACCCAGAGTCGCGACAGGCCCAAGATGGTGAGATCGCGGTGCTTAAGGCCCTTGTAGAGCAGTTAATGGGACAGGTGAAGGGGAAGGCGAAGACGTCGGATCCAACACCAGAGGCGTCGGGAGCAGGAGGGAGAAACCCACCGCCGCCACCATGAAGAGGGGCTGCAGGAGCTCCAGGCGGAGGAGGAGACCCTGATGATGAGGGAGAAGGATTTGGAAGGAAACCAGATGAGAGTAGGAAAGGAAGACGGGACGAGGGACCCGCACCCCCTGCTAGAAGAAGATGAGTATGACGCCGAGAACGACGAACAGTTTAACCTGTTCGCATGGGTCATCGCCAATGCCTTGAGACAACGGACAAGAGTCCCAGCGGAACCTCCTGCCATGTTTAGGCACGAGAAACACCAAGATATACATATGTAGCTATTAACATGCACTGATTATTTTGGCCGAAACAGTTGGCAGTGGGAAAACGAGGCACAATGAATCCCATACCCCATAAGCTAAATGGAGGGGAAAGAAGTCGCACCGTTTGTGTTAACCTACCGATGACAAATGACTGGAGAAATAGGTTATACGAGACAAGAAGGATACGAGTTCTGGCACGTCTTTGCAGAACAAGCCCTGCGACGCTACGGACCCACCCATGAAGCGGAAATATCCCTACCAGAAATGGGATCGGTCAAATACGGCGGTGATGTTGCCAAATTCTTGATAGAGGTGGAAAATTTCAATATCCATTCAAGAGTCACCGGGAGAGCCTGGAGGAAAATGATTGAAGACGAACTCCCTGTTGAAGCATTACGACGACTCTCATACAGAGAATATGTCGACGATGGGGAATGGTTGGAAGCAGTCAGGACCGTAACCCGAGCAGAAGAAGATTTCAAACAACAAAAGGATCTTCGAGGAGGCGGCGCCTCCGGCGCGACACGAGGCGAGAAAAGAAGGTTCGAGGATTCGAAGCCAACAGTACCCGCAAAGCGTGTAAAAAAGCAATACATGGCTAAGGAAAAGGCGGACTACCTGAGGAAAAAGGCTGAGGAAAGAAAGGTGAAGAAAGAAGGGTCGGTGGCTCCGGCGGTGGAGATTAAAAACAAGGTCTGGGCAGAGGCCGACCAGGGTGTCAATCACAAAGTTGTCGATAAAAGGAAATCTGACAACGAATGCACGCGATACGGAATGAAAAACCACGCTTGGAAATACTGTCGAAAACCGATACAAGTGTCGGCTGTATATCGAAGGCAATCGAAGCCCAAACGACAGTCCGCATTTGCACCAAACGACGACCCCAGGTAGCCACTGTGGCCGTGGATGGCCACGGAGAAAGCTCAACACAAGCGGTTCAAAGGCCCCCAGCTTGGGCCTTTGAAGATCAGGACATTTTATAAAAAGTCATCCAGGTACCGACGACAACGGTGTTCGGGTAGTGAGGTTGCCGCCTCGAATCAAACGACCTGCGGCGTAGTAGGTGACGATATCCCACCGGAAGGCTAAAAGACCAAAGGATAGCGGTTGCCAATTTAGCTCCAAAAATGGGTAGTCCGTGCTTACCACGGGAGCCATAAAAGATCACAAGTGTAGAAAGCGGAGGACGAGACTAAAAAGGGAAAGAGAAGACTATCATCCATCAGAACGGGGCTCGAGTTGCACAACACGCGAAGGGGAGTGGAAATCCAGGGCAACCTGACTTTCTCTCCGGGTAAAATAGCCGGGCAAATAGAAACTGGGGGTGCCTCACATGTGCACATGGTTCATGCCTGACGAATGGTGTCCGAGGGGGTCTTGGGTGTGAGACCAAACTCAAAGGCGAAGGTACGGTGGACTCGTCACAGGGGACAGTCTGATATGAGGGATAAGTCGACGATAAAGAACCGCGCATCCTAGTCGCAAACTCGAGAGGTACTCTAGTGAACCACCACTCCTGTGATATGGGAACTCCTCGGCAGGAGGTAAAGACCGCTAGTAGTGGGCTGCCCGATATCAAAAAATTAGACACTTAGTACAAAAGGTTTGTCTCAGGAGGCTTTAACAGTGGCAACTGCGCTGGGGCGGTAACAAAGCCCCACGCTATTTGTAACCGCGACGATGAAGAGAGTTCATCGGGACCAGGGCGACAGCTCATGTCCCGTTAAAAAACCTAAGCATTACCCCTGCCCAGAAGGAAAGGCTTTTATTGAAGTAAAAGGACGAAAACACGCGATAAATGTAGTTTTAGATTCTGGTTCAAACATCTTTCTCATGAACCAAGATACGGCACGACGGCTAGAGATCCCGACCGAAGCTAGGGACTCGCTGTTAATAATCACAATCTTCGATGGCGAAACCGCGTCAACCGGAGGAATATTCTATACCCATCCTATTTTATTGGAAATTGGTGCCACCCGTCACCAAGGCCTCATATCCTGCGAATTAGCGAACTCAGGAAGGTATGATCTAATAATACCCTTTGGGTGGTGGCATGATGAACACCCCCTGAGAAATATCGCGGACCCAAGTAAATGGGCTTTTGAGGAAGCGAAGTGCCACGCCGATATACAAGATGAAGCGGACGCGGATCTGTTTGAGTGGGATGAAACTGTGGCATACGACGAGGAAGCACACTATGTGGGACGAATAGAACCAGAGGAAGAAGGTGGAGTACTGTTGCAAACGCTGCCAAAACCATATTGGGAGTATAAGGAGCTTTTTGAAGAGAAAAAAGCTAAGATGTTGGCACCTCAGAGAACTTTCGATCACGCCATCAACTTTAAAGACGGGGCTGAACCCCATTGGGCCCCAATTTACCCCATGTGGGCACACCAGTTGAATGTGCTGGATAAATACCTCTAGAGAATGCTGGCAGAGGGTAAAATAGCCGACAGCGAATCCCCTTACGGTGCTCCAATCCTCGTCGTTCCAAAACCTGATGGAAGTCTACGGCTATGCGTAGATAATAGGAACCTCAATAAATTAACGATCCTGAATAAATACTCCTACCACTCATGGGTGAACTCCGAGACTGTGTTGCTGGAGCAAAGGTGTTTACGAAACGCGACCTTAAAAATGGTTATCATCTTATTCGAATGAGGAAGGGGAACGAACACAAAACAGCTTTTCGTACACGATACGGAGTGTACGAATACAAGGTTATGCCTTTCGGGCTCGTTAACGCTCACGCAACATTTCAGCCAATGATGAACAAGATCCTAAGGGAATTCTTATACCACGGAGTAGTTGTCTATTTAGAAGATATCCGGATATACTCCGAAAATATGGAGGATCATGTTAAGTTAGTCGAAAAAGTCCTTAACCGGCTCGAACAACATGACTTGGCAGTCTCGTTGAAGAAGTCGGTGTTTCGTCAGGAAGACGTCCAATTCCTGGGATACATTGTCAAAACGAGCGGCGTCACCACGAATGATAGAAAAGTGAAAAGCGTTCAAAACTGGGCACACCCGAGAGCGGTTAAAGAAGTACAAATTTTCATTGGATTTGCAAACCTTTACCGACAATTCATCAAAGATTTCTCAAAAGTATGGAAGCGAATAACCGAGACGTTGAAAGGAAACCCAAAAGATTTTCACTGGGGAAGAGAGCAGGAGGAGGCGTTTGAGGAGTTGAAAAAGAGGTTTACAACAGCACCAATTTTATCGCATTTCTACCCAGGAAGAAGAACGGTGGTTGAGACAGAGGCAAGCGACTTTGCGCTTGGATCCGTACTATCTCAGTACAAGGGCAGACGGCTTCACCTGGTAGCTTTCCATTCTCGAAAACTAAACAGCGCTGAGACAAATTACGAGATACATGACAAAGAACTACTCGCGATAATGGAGGCGTTTAAAGAATGGAAAAGACACCTCTGGGGTGAAGAGGAGCCAGTGACGGTATATACGGACCACCAAAATCTACAGTCCTTTTTGACCAAAAAAGTCGGGAACCAGCGGCCGATTCGATGGGCACCGGAGTTGACGAATTATAACTTCAAAATAGTCTATCGACCAGGAAGCACGGGTGGGAAACCCGACGCGTTAAGTAAACGGCCGGAGTACCGTCCTGGGGAGGGAGCTCGTCCTAGTGAACTGTCAATTTTGAAAAGTGACCATTTTCAAATTTCGATAATTCATCAGAAGCGAAGCGCGGAGACGCCCCTCACCCCAGAAAAACGCTAACACACCAGCCTACAAATAATGAACCTTTCGGACAAGGCAATAATCCCAGCACAAGGATCAAGGTTTGCGGCTGGTCATGACATCTATGCCCTGACAGACGGACTGGTACTGGCAAAAGGACAGACAATGGTTGAGACAGGTATTGCGATAGGATTGCCGGAGAGAAACTACGGAAGACTAGCTGCGAGAAGTGCTATGGCTAGCCAAATGGGAATACCAGTGGGCCGTGGTGTAATAGATGCGGATTACACAGGAGAAGTTAAGGTCATACTTCGTAATCATGGCGAGGAATACTGCCTATTCAAGGCAGGAGATCGGATAGTGCAGCTCATAATAGAAAAGGTTGCCAACGCCGACGACATGGAGGTAGACGATCTAGAAACAACCGAGCGAGGGAAATTGGGTTTTGGGTCAAGTGATCTAAACCCCAAGCGATCGATTACGGCTAAAGAAGAAGGAGTCAAAATATGTTTCCTTCACGCAGACACAGACAATAACGAATTGTTTAGCGCGGAGGATATGGGCGATCACCCTTTGTTGACGAAGGAAAGAGAAATGTTATCAAGCGCTCACGTCAATGCAGCCCTGACGCGAACAATGAACGATGCAATTCTAGACAAGATTAGGGTGGCTGGGAAGGAGGACCAGAGGTGGCAGAATTGGGGCTGTGAACTGGTTATTTTAAGAGAAGGCGGAAAAAGGATGCCGGACGAATGGATAGAAAAGGACGGGTTACTATATTACAAAAATCGTTTGTACATCCCCGAGAACGAACCCCTTTAAACCGAGATAGCCCAAGGCTGTTACGACTTATTAGTAGCGGGGCACTTTCTGACAGCAAAAGACAATTGAGATAGTACCAAGGGACTTCTTCTGGAAAGGACTCGCAGATTGGATCAGAGATTATGTACTATCCTGCGACGAATGTCAACACAGTAAATCCCCACGGCATGCTAAGTACAGGTTACTCCAACCTTTAGAAGTACCCTAAGCCGCCTGGTCCTCCAGATCGACAGACTTCATCACACAACTACCAGAATCGCAGGGCAAGAGGCAGATCATGGTAGTTGTAGACCGGTTCACCAAGATAGCTCATTGTATCGGCCTCCACGAAAATGCGACCGCAAAGGATGTTGTCAATAGCTTCCTTCGGGAAGTCAGGAAACTTAACGGATTCCCGACCGAGATTACATCGGATATGGACGCGCAGTGTTCTGGCCAATTTTGGGAATCATTGTGCAAAATGCTAGGAGTTAAGTAACGCATGTCAACGGTGTACCACCCTCAAACTGACGGACAAACGGAGAGAACCAACCAAGTGCTGGATGGGTACTTACAGACATTTGTCAACTACGATCAAAACGACTGGTATCAACTATTGCTGTTAGCAGAACATGCCTACAACAACTCAGCTACCAAGGTACACAAGATGACCCCATTCTTGGCCAACTACGGCTTTCATCCACAGACGGAATGGATCAAAGAAAGAGAAGCTAATAACCCCGGGGCGACAATGTATGCTCACTGGATGCAGGACATACATCGACAGGCGAAAGAAACCCTAGAGAATACACGGGAATCGATGCAGAAATATTATGACTGACAAGCGAGAAAACAACCTAACATTGAGGTCGGCGATTTTGTAATGTTGAATGCGAAAAATAAACGTACCAAACGACACTCGAAGAAGCTAAGTTCAAACTGTATGGCCCTTTCAAAGTCTTGGAAAGAAAAGGAAGCAGGGCATACAAGTTAGAAATATCGCCGTGGTGGAAAATTGATCCTGTGTTTCACGTTTGGCTGTTGGAGCCGACCAAACCGTGAACAACCCCCACGAGACCCTGAAGACATGGGGGAGATTTGGAATGGGAGGTGGAAAGGATCGTCAAGAGCGAGATCATTTCCTACACGCGAAAGGTTCGAGGAAGGCATAAAGTGGTGAAAGAGCTGCGGTATTTTGTGAAATGGAAAGGCAGTGCGGAGAATGAAAATACGTGGGAACAACCCAAAGGTATGAAGAATGCACAGGAAGAGGTGGAAAGGTTTCATAGAGAAACCCCGGAGATGCCAGGCCCGAGAGAGGTCTGGTAACATAAGAAAGGTTTTCCATCGGTGGACAAGTAAACGCTGGTGGTTTTTACGCCTACTATGTGGAGCACAAGATGGAAGATAGATTGTATAATAGACATAGAGTATTCGGGATGAACACTTCGATGAAGGGAGCTCGTGTTACGCTCATGGACTCCGCGAAATGATTTACAGGGTAAAGTTACCCTACCTTGACGGGCACGAACTAGCGCAGTCGGAATAACACGTGACTGCTTTCCGAAGGTCACGTGTTTGACTCACACCCCGGTCATAGTTATTACAACTACCCGCGATCGTTATCAGTCTCTACTCAAGCCCAAGAGCCATCCGACCGCGAGATTTTCGCCGATTCCTATAGGAGAAATATTTCTCTATCAGTAAGAAGTTAAACGGCGAGGTGCGAACGGTTAGATAAGAAGTTATGGCGCTTCAAAGTTAAGTCGACCGACATATATAGTCTGATATGTAAGACGTAAGCATATGATTAAGCGGCATGGGAAATGTTGATCACAACATGACTGGGAGGAACGACTGGTATGATAGCGAGCCAGGCTGCATATACAGACCAAGTTCATATGGCATAAGAATCGAGAACCCGTAATTGGACGCCATTACTTGGGCAATGATTAAAGCCAACGTGGTGTTCGAGAACCCAGGGTCAAACAGTGTTCGCACATTCACGGAAACTCGGAGAAGTTGGAAAAGGTACTTCACTAGGATGATAGATAGATGTACCCTGGGAAAGGGTATAAGAGGCGGGCAAGAGCCCGGAGTAGATAGATATCAACAAGCACGGAGAAGAGATCTTATCAATATAATAAGTTATCTACACTTTTATATCGTTACCAATACTTCGACTATCTATGCCGAAGTGAATCATTACATGGTGCCTACATTACTCGTGTCTTCTTAACGAGTTCTCCGATATAATTACGATTAAGGTCCTAGCTGTGGGAATACCTCACGCCGAAGCTACCACCTAGCAGTTTGTAGAGTCCTATGGATTTCAGCTCCAAAGCCCAGCTGGATCCTTCACAATGCCAAAGCACCATTGCGTACGGAAACTCTCGAGCTCCGGACTCTGCGTTCCTCGTAGATCTCCTGATGCAAGTATGATGTGTCATATGAATATTACGATTGTCCGTGTAGCAGGCGCCGCCACGATGGCAATGATTCTAATACTGATTGTTGGCAAATCTTTCAGTCTCATACTGAGTGATAGTCTGTGCATAGTTATGTTCAGTCCGGCGTGAACCACCTGCATGAGAATATTCACAAGGTTGTATGTCCTCACAATAAGTTTTCACAGAGCTAAGTTGAGCAGATTCGCAATTCGGACATGTGAGTAGATTCTCCTCATCATCCTCTTTTGGCGTAGTGTGTTTCCTGGCCAACCTTTGTCGTCAGCCCATGCTGCTTGTACAGTCACTGGTTTTCGCCCAGCACATTGACGCCACCGTGGTTTTTGTTAGGTGGTAGCTTCGGCGTGAGGTATTCCGACAGCGAGGACCTGGAACGTAATTATATCGGAGAACTGGTTAAGAAGACACGAGTAATGTAGGCTAGATATAATATTCACTTCGGTCTAGATAGTCGAAGTACTGGTAACGATATAAAAGTGTAGATAACTTATTATATTGATAAGATCGCTTCTCCGTGCTTGTTGATCTCTATCTACACCGGGCTCTTGCCCGCTTCTTATACCTTTTCCCAAGGTACATCTAACTATCATACTAGCGAAGTACTTTTCCCAACTTGTCCTAGTCTCTGTGAATGTGCGAACACCGTTTGACCCTGTGTTCCTGCACACCACTTCGGCTTTAATCATTGCCCAAGTAATTGCGTCCAATTACCGGTTCTCAATTCTTATCCCATATGAACTTGGTCTGTATATGCAGCCTGGCTCGCTATCATACCAGTTGTTCCTTCCGGTCATGTTGTGATCAACATTTCTCATCCCGGGTAATCATATGCTTACGTCTGACATCTCAGACTACATATGTCAGTCGGCTTAACTTTGATGCGCCATAACGTCTTATCCAACCGTTCGCACTTTGCCATTCAACTTCTTACTGATAGAGAAATATTTCTTCTATAGTAATCGGCGAAAACACCTCGGTGGCATTGCTCGTGCGCTTGCGTAGAGACTGATAACGATCCGTTGTGTAGTTGTAATAACTATGACTGGGGTGTGAGTCGAACACGTGACCTTCGGAAAGAAGTCACGTGTTATTCCCACTACGCTAGTTCGTGGGCACCAGGGTAGGGTAACTTTGCCCTGTAAATTCTTACGGGGAGTCTGTGCACCTAACATGAGCTCCCCTCTTCAAAGTGTTCGTCCCGAATCCTATATGTCTATTATACAATCTATCTTCCATCTCGAGCTCCACATAGTACGGGCGAAAACCACCAGCGTTTACTTGTCCACCGAGGGAAAACCTTTCTTATGTTACTAGACCTCCCTCGGGCCCGGCATCTCCGGATTTCCTCTATGAAACCTTTCCAGCTCTTCTTGCGCGTTCTTCATACCTTCGGGTGGCTCCCAAGTATTCTCGTCCTCCCCCCAGCCTTTCCATTTTACAAAATACCGAAGCTCTTTTATTGGTTTATTCCTTCCTCGAACCTTTCCCGTGTAGGAAATGATCTCACTCCTGACCATCCTTTCTACCTCCCACTCTAAATCCCCCTCGATCTCTTCGGGGTGTCGTGGGGGTTGTTTGCGATTTGGTCGGTTGGAGGCTCGGTAGGGTTCCAACAGAGAAACCTGAAACACAGGATGAATTTTCCACCGCGGCGATATCTCTAACTTGTATGCCCGGCTTCCCTTCTTCTCTAACACTTTGAAGGGGCCATCCAGTTTCGGACTTAGCTTCTTCGACGGTCGTTTGGTACCAAGGTTCTTTGCCTTCAACATTACCAAGTCGCCGACTTCGATGCGGGGTTGTTCCGTCGCTTTTCGGTCGCAAAATGTCTTCATCCATTCCCGTGTACTCTCTAGGGTTTGTTTCGCCTGTCGATGTATGTCCTGCATCCAGTGAGCATACATTGTTGCCCCTGGGTTATGAGCTTCCCTCTCTTTCATCCACTCCATTTGTTGGTGAAACCCGTAGTTGGCGAAGAATGGGGTCATCTTGTGTGCGTTGGTAGCCGAGTTGTTGTAGGCATGTTCGGCTAATGGCAATAGTTGGTACCAGTCGTCCTGATCGTAATTGACAAATGTTCGTAAATCACCTTCCAGCACTTGGTTGGTTCTTTCCGTTTGTCCGTCAGTCTGAGGGTGGTATGCTGTTGACATGCTCCGTTTAACTCCTAGCATTTTGCATAATGATTCCCAGAATTCGCGAAAAAACTTCACGTCCATGTCCGATATAATTTCGGTTGGTAATCCGTGAACTTTCCAAACTTCCTGGAGGAAGGTGTCCGCAACCTCTTTTGCGGACGCATTTTTGTGGACGCCGATAAAGTGGGCCATTTTTGTGAACCAATCTACTACTACCATTATCTGGGTCTTCCCCTGCGATTCTGGTAGTTGCGTGATGAAGTCAGTCGATATGGAGGAACAGGCGGTATCGGGTACTTCTAAAGCTTGAAGTAACCCGTATTTAGCATGCCGTGGGGATTTACTGTATTGACATTTGTCGCAGGATAGTTCATTGTCTCTGACCCAATCTGCGAGTCTTTTCCAGTAAAAGTCCCTGCCTACTATCTCAATCGTTTTCCACTGTCCGAAGTGCCCTGCTACTAATGAGTCGTGACAGCCTTGGGCTATCTCCGTTTGAAGGGCTCTGTCCTCGGGAATGTACAAACGATTTTTGTAATATACTAACCCGTCCTTTTCTATCCATTCTTCCGGCATCTTTTTCCCGCTTTCTTTTAACCTAACCAGTTCACGGCCTCGGTCCTGCCACTTCTCATCCTCCTTACCAGCCACTCTAATGTTGTCCAGAAATGAATCGTTCATTGTTCGCGTCAGGGCTGCATTGACGTGAACGCTTGATAACATTTCTTGTTCTTTCATTAACCGAGAGTGATAGCCCATATCAACTGCCCTAAAGAATTCGTTTTCGCTTGTGTACCTGTGAAGGAAACATATTTTGACTTCTTCTTCTTTAGCCGTGATGGATTGCTTAGGGTTCTTGTCACATGATCCAAAGCCCATCTTCCCTCGCTCGGTTATTCCCAGATCGTCTACTTCCATGGCTTCGGCGTTTGCAACTTTCTCTACTATGAGTCGCGCTATCCGATCTCCTGCCTTAAACACGCAGTCCGCTTCGCCATGATTTCGAAGTATGACCTTAACTTCTCCGGTATAATCTGCATCTATTACACCACCGCCCACTGCTATTCCCATCTTGCTAGCCATACCACTTCTCGCGGCTAGCCTTCCATAGGTTCCTTCTGGCAATCCTATCGCAATACCTGTTTCCACCATTGTCTGTCCTTTTGCTGGTACCATCCCGTCTGTCAGGGGGTAAATGTGATGACCGGTCGCGAATCGTGATCCTTTCGTCAGGAATATAGCCTGTGTTAGGCGCACGGACTCCCCGTAAGGATTTACAGGGCAAAGTTACCCTACCTTGACGCACACGAACTAGCGCAGTCGGTATAACACGTGACTTCTTTCAGAAGGTCACGTGTTCGACTCACACCC
>Ga0307517_10003042_pt1 | contig 26495 bp, 24 predicted proteins | sample 23_EM_MG_FD_194515 | JGI IMG/M metagenome (GOLD analysis project Ga0307517, IMG submission 194515) | Populus trichocarpa ectomycorrhiza microbial communities from riparian zone in the Pacific Northwest, United States - 23_EM | ecosystem: Host-associated > Plants > Roots > Unclassified | place... | reverse complement strand
TGAGATAATAAGGCAAAGAGAAACATATACAAATTTGACTTTAGACTTTTACAAGAAAGTTTCACAAATAAGCTATAACAAGGAATATCATAAGGTAAAACTCGTCAAAAAATCAAAATGCAATGAGCATGTAGTTCCAGACTGTGGGATGATCAGTCCGCATGGGTTGTTGACTCCCTAAAACCAACTAGAGTCCAGATATGATGTGCATAAAGACTAACAATGCCTTGTTAGCATGGGTTGGCATACCAAGGGGTCATATCATGATCAAGCAAATAGAATTATATTTCGAGGCTTAACTCATGACATCAATTAAAAAAGGAGTTATCAAATCAGATTACACATATCTCATATTCAGAATTCATATTCAATAAATAATCATGTTTAATCATAATAAAGGATAATAATCAATATATATATATATATATATATATATATATATAAAGAAGCGTTTCATACTAATAATTCAAATATTTATACTATTTCTCATGCATATATGATATTATTCACTCACCTGATTTCAAAGCATAACAAACACAGAAGTAGGTACCAAAAGAAATCCTATTGATGTCCAACAAGTGGAATATCATGAATATTTTAGTACAAAAGAAAACATACTAAAAAAAACTCAAAAGGAACATAAGTTTAATTTACTACACTTAACTTAGAGTCTAACTTATAACCTTGTATGTTTAGAAACCAAAGTGGTCTTTTTATAAAAAAAAAAAACCCAAAAATCAAATGATTTCATGAAATCTAATTCAAAAGAAAATAAATCAAAAGACTTGATAATAATTCACCAATAAACTTCTATTATTCATCAAAACCAATCTGAAAAAATAGAATTACAGTTAGGGACTCATCTGGTTTTTCCTTAGAATTTTAGGGGCCAAATTGTAATTTTACCAAATTGAAGGACCGAACAAAAAATATCATAAATCCATAACTATACTGAAAATTTACCCATAATCATCCTCAATTCTTTCCAGAATCTTGAATTTTTCTCCAGGGATCAATTTGCAACTTTTTCCAACGTTGGGGCTTAAACTATGATTTTCACAAATGAGAAATCAAACTGAAATTTTATCATCCTCAATCTCAAGACACTTTTGTCTAGTATTTCCAACAAGGGTTTTTCATAATTTTTGACACCTAATACATCAATTAAACTAATTAATCTCAAAATCATAATTCCTAACAAAATCATCTAAAAACCAACCAATTAAACAATTACGTATAAAAATTAATCCATAACATTCCAATCAACTCATCAATCTCATCCAAATCATAAACTTCAAAACCCTAAATCTTAACATTTTTGTAATCTTAATTAATACTAACAATTATACACATCAAAGCATAAATCTTATTTTTTAAATTTATTTTCTCTAACTCTATCTTCTTCTTTCTCACTCTCAGTTTTCTCTCTTCAAATTAGATTCTTCTCTTTTTTCTTTTTTCTTTTTCTCTTCTTATTTATATTTACCAATTGTTAAGCAAATTACCAAAATGTCGTTCAATCATTTATACCTAAGACTTACTCCTCCAAGTATTGTTGTCATTTCCTATTAAACCTTTCTTTCTTCATTTCAAAATATTACAAGGTTAGCATGAACTGGTGTATGGTATATTGATCTTAATACCCTTATCAAGTACAGTATGTCTACAACCATGCAAAAGAATTTTACAAAATTGTTGCAAGGAATGAAAGCAAAGCTACCCCATCTGGAGATGAACATCAGCTAGTGGCTGAGAATGTTGAGAATGGAAACTCTGGTTTTCAGCAATTTCCTGTAAACAGCCTCCAGCTCCTCCTCTGCTTCATGAATGCTTGACTCTAATAGCTCTAGTTCTTTCAATATATTTTTCACTTGTATAGGATTGATGTCTTTGCCTGACTTCAGGACAAGCAACTCAGCATCTATCTTTTCCCATTCGGTGGCTTTGCCTTCGCATGATGCACGCTTGGATTGAAATAATTTTGAAACGACAGACCAGCCATGGGAGCTTGATGCTGTCTTTGGCTGAGAAACCAAAGACAAGAGAGATTGGAAAATTTCCAGGGTTATTTCTTTAACGTCTCTTAGCATGCCGACTGCATCGACTGCTGAAGTGTTATGCTTCTCCATGCTCTTCAAATTTCTGAAGCATTTGCGGGTTGTTTTATTTAATTGTTTCCTAGACACCACGTAAGCTTCAATTTCACTTGCGATGCCAGATTCCCCACCTTTTCTCCTCCTGAGGGATGATTCTAGTCTCTTAAAGCATTCTTTCATTGATGAGAAAACATCTTTAGTGTTGCTGCACACATCCAACAACAGCAGAGATCCATTCAACACCTCTTCTGCCCTTTCCTTCTGTTGTTCATTGGAGAGTGTTTGTTGCGTTAGTGGTAACTGAAGAAAATCATCTACGCACTCATACAAAACTCTGAGGCCCCTCGCTTTTTGGTAAACTGAAGTGGAAGGTGTTTGTGATGATCTCAACCTGTCCAGTTGATCTTCAACGCTTACACTTAGAGGATGAGAACTTGAGGGCCAGCTGATAGAACGAACATGACAAGTAGCCATCTTATCTTGCTGGAAAGAAGTCCTGTTACTGATGCTGATACTAATGATCTTGGAAAATGATGTTCAAGACTCCTCTTCTGGGCCTATTATACAGAGACAAGATGCATGCATCCAGACTTGCAATTGCTGTCACATGGCAGGTCGTCTTCTGACAATGCCGCCTTTATCTCATCAATAATGTTGTAGTTCAGGAAGCATAATCCTAATTATAATATACCTCCAAATGATTCAAACAATATTATCATGCCTCCTTGTAACCAACACAGAAATATGATCGTCACACCATATGCATAATTTAGCTGGAATATTAAATCTCAAATCTTATAATGTAGTCTTTGGAACTATTCATAATGCAGATATAAAAATTTGATGGTAATTATCAAATGATTGATTACATAGAATGAAAGATCAACAAGAAGGACGGGTAAAAATTGTTATACTTTAACTATCTAGTAGGTGGTTCAGTGGTAAGAGTTTGGGACTAAGGAGTTTGTTTTTCCTGTAATTTTAGGTTCGAGTCATGTGGTTGTTAATATGATGACCACTGAAGGCTTACATGGTCGTTAATTTCAGAGCTCGTGTGATTTATCAAAGTGCACACAAGCTAACCTGAACATCCATGTTAATAAAAAAAAAATTACTATACTTGGCTCGACACATGTCTCAAAACTACAAGATATAAAAGAATATTAATTAAAGATTCAAGATAAGAATAGAAAGGTTTGAGTTATTTGGTTATATATTTTGTATCTAAGATATTATATATCTTATGTGACTATCAAAAAATATATATACAATAAGATATTTGTATCCGCTCAATCCTTTTAGGAAGAGATTGGGCCGAGTTTAATTTAATCGGAAATTGAAAATTTTGGACATGCTGCTCTACAACAGGGAATCAACATGAATAATTAAAGATGAAAGGTAAAGCAAACAGATGGATCTTGCTCCATCACACGCCAACCAGCTTGTAATTATCACTTATATTCAATCATTAACAAAATAAATCTCATGTTGATTGACCTAGCTATATCACACGTGCATCACCGTGTCATTGCTGTCAAGATTCCAGTTGCTCATCGCCAACTACATCAATGAAAGCTATTTCCGAGCCTCATGATCCCTTTTGATGCTCGAGCCGAATGAATATATTTGTATGGAAGACATTGCAGCAATCCAATCCACTTTTGTGCACCAATATTTTAGTTGATTGATGTGCTTATATGCAGGGTGTCATGGCAATGAACCAGCAAACATTTTGTCAGGTATCTGATTTTTTTTCCATTTCATTAACATTACGAGATGATATTATTAGCGATGGTTCTTCAGCTTTGCCTCTTGAATTGACACTTGCATTATGAGATGATGTAATGATAATTTTTCTGTCTGGGATTCATCAGCACGTATGCTGATATTTTTGGATTATCTTATTGGCGGTAATCATCTTGCACTGTAGCAATGGTGACAGAAAGCTGGTCGCTGTCGGAGAAAGCAACACATGGCAGCAAATGCAAGGCTGGAAGGGAATTTGACTGGCTAATTCTTGCTCTATATATAATAGAAGCTCTAGGAGTTGGTTTGAACAACTTCGAAGTTTGACCTGTATTACATCACCATTATTCACATCAGTGTAGGCTTTCTTCTGCTAAAGGGGAAGATCAAAGATGGATGTTTTGATTGGAACCTCTAAGGCTTCTTGCCATGTTCGCTCCATCAGTTTGCCTTCAGAATCCCATCCCCTAACTCAGAGTGTTAAGGTGCGGTTGGGAAGGTTGAGATCCTCACAAGAAACATCCTCATTGAATTGCCAAGGATTAAGTGGCCTCCTCAAGAATTTATACGAAAGCGTGGACGATTTTATTCAATTGCCACTCACCTACCAAGCTATCTCAAATGTACAACATCAAGGATCAGTGGATGAGGTGTTGGATAGATCTCTCAGGTTGCTAGAGGTGTGTGGCGCAACGAAAGATATCTTTTCACAGATGAAAGAATGCTTAAAGGATCTGGAGTCATCCATCCGGAGAAAAAGAGGAGAATCTAGCTTGGCAGGAGATATCGAAGCATATATGATCTCTAGAAAAAAATTGAAGAAAGTGATCTCTAAATCCAAGTCCTTTAGAAGTTTGAAGACAATGGAGAAGGACATATCAGTAGCCCAAGACAAAGACACAACCTTAGTGACCCTAACAAGAGAAGTTGAAGAGATCAGTGTTGCTGTGTTCGCATCCCTCTTGTCTTCTATTTCTCTGACACCAAAATCAAAGGGAAATGGCTGGCCAGTTGTTTCAAAACTACTCAAGTCCAGAAGTACAGTTGATGCCAAAGAAGTTGGAATGATAAATGCCGAGGTTCTTGCCTGGAGATCAAGCAAAGACATTAGTCTTGTACAAGTCCAAAACTTATTGAAACATTTGGAGACATCACAGTCAAGTATTCAAGAAGTAGAAGAGGAGCTGGAGTTTGCCTACAGGCTATTACTGAAAACTAGAGTCTCTCTCCTTAACATTCTCACCCACTACTTTAATCTTCGGCAGTTTTTGCTTCTATCAACTGCCCATTTATACAGATTTATTTGTATCATACAATTTTGGTACATAGAAAAATAATCAACATACATAAATTTAGCAGCAACATCTCTCTCCTTCTCTTCAGCACATTAATTTCGAAATAATCTTGAAATTCTTACAGTACACTAGCACAGCCTCAGTCTCAGCTAAAATAATCTTGAAATTCTTGCCGTACATTAATCTCCAAATAATCTTGAAATTACATTAGACTAGAACAGCCTCAGCTGAATTCAGATCATATGGTTATTAAATTTGGCTTTACAATGATTCAAAAAAATATCCTATCACACAAATTAGATTTTAAATTAAATTAAAAAAAATATTAATCCGATAAAATTTAGTTCACTCGAGCAGTTTGTTTTAATGACACCGTCAAATCCAATAAAATCAACTCTGAAAGAATGTTTTCTGAAAGAGAATGAATAATTTACCCAATAATTTATAATTCATATTTTTTTCAGGTTGGTCCCCGGGGCCGTAACACTGGGATTCATAGAGTGGCAGAAAATATGAAATACAGGGAATGAGTAAAAAACAATCAATGGTTCGTTTCATGGGCCTAAAAAGGGAAGACTCGTGTCGTTATTGGACTTTAGGCCACGATGTGAAACACTAGCCAAACGGGCTAATATTATTTGTTCGGTGTACCCAAATGGGCTTGAAACCATGGGCCTAAAAGTTGCAACTTCGGAAACACTACCCCATTGAAAATGAGAACCACCGATGGCTGACAGGCCGAGGCTTTGTATATTTCTAAAAAAAAAAAAAAAACTTATTCTCTTAGTTAGTCAATAATTCGCTTTTACTCTCGAAGTTCGAAATTTTTAATATTAGCTCTGAATTTTTTTTAAAAAAAAAATTTCATTTGTTCCTTTATGCTAAAAAAAAAAAATTGGTCATTCTTTCATATTTTTTATGGTTATGTATCATTTCTCTCCATACCTTATTCATAATATATCATGAAAATATATAAAAAAATCTTGTATTAAAAAAATTAAAATCAAATTTGAAAGATAAAAAATATTTTATTTGATATAGTTGTCACAAATTGATTGAGATGCTAATCTTAAAAAGATATTGTGAGTAATTGAATCACGAAATCAATCAATTTTGTTAAAATGATATTATTTTATTATGTTTTTTTTTTAATTTTTTAATTTAATTGAGTCAATTGAGTTAATAAAAATATTTTATCTGATTTAATTGAAAACTTGATTTGAATTTTTTTAATGAACACTCAATTTAGATTTTTCAAGTTTAAAAATTATTTTATTTAATGATTAAGGGTCATGATGGATCTTTTCGAAACCAAAAAAAGGGTAATATTGAAACATTCAAACTGAAGGGGGGCAACAATGAAATATACGCTAAAATGCCGATTTGCTGCATATAAATTGAAGGAAACTTGAAACAAGTGGATATTGTATTGTACACGTAAATACTTCTCAAACAACACCAAATTTATGGCTCCTTTTTAATCCACTTGGATTCCAAATCAAAATTGAAAAAAAATTAATTTTCTCTTAGAAAATTCTAAGAGATAAATATAAAGCAAAGACACACCACAGAGTGTCAAAGACTCAGGCAGAACATCCCAGAAAACCAGAGCATGGCATCATCAACTACAAACCCTTTACTCACTTCAAACTTCTTTGGTTCCCGAAGCTTGCCTTGTCCTAAAACAACCAGACCCTCCTTATCCTTCCTTCTGCCCAAAAAATTTCAGAAAATTGTGAATGAAAAGAATTATGAGTCTTTAAAATCCCTTCAGTCACAAGCAACCATAGCTACTGCCTTAATCTTCTCTTCTTTAACCCCTCAGGCGCTAGCAATTGACAACCCTACACCACCACCTACTCCTCCACCTGTTATTGAAGCCCAGCCCACCAGACCATCCTCTACTGTCGCTCAAAATCTTCTCTTAACAGCTCCGAAACCCCAGTCTCAGTCAACCTCTGACCTTCCTGAAGGTAGTCAATGGCGGTACAGCGAGTTTCTGAATGCGGTCAAGAAAGGGAAAGTGGAAAGAGTTCGTTTCAGCAAAGATGGTTCTGCCCTACAACTCACCGCCGTAGATGGTCGTCGTGCCGCCGTTATTGTCCCTAATGACCCTGATCTGATCGACATTTTAGCGATGAACGGCGTTGATATTTCGGTTGCCGAGGGGGATTCTGGTAATGGGCTCTTTAATTTTATTGGAAATCTTTTGTTCCCTTTTCTTGCTTTTGCCGGTTTGTTTCTCTTGTTTCGACGGGCGCAAGGTGGGCCAGGTGGACCCGGTGGGTTGGGTGGACCGATGGATTTTGGCCGGTCGAAGTCGAAGTTTCAAGAAGTGCCGGAAACCGGTGTGACGTTTGCTGACGTGGCCGGAGCTGATCAGGCTAAATTGGAGTTACAAGAGGTGGTTGATTTCTTGAAAAATCCTGATAAGTACACAGCCTTAGGAGCTAAAATTCCTAAAGGGTGTTTATTAGTTGGGCCGCCAGGGACTGGGAAGACATTGTTGGCCAGAGCTGTGGCAGGAGAGGCGGGGGTGCCGTTCTTTTCGTGCGCAGCCTCGGAGTTTGTTGAGTTGTTTGTTGGAGTGGGGGCGTCGAGAGTGAGAGATTTGTTTGAGAAAGCAAAGTCAAAAGCGCCCTGCATTGTCTTTATTGATGAAATTGATGCGGTTGGGAGGCAGAGAGGGGCTGGACTTGGAGGGGGGAATGATGAGAGAGAGCAGACCATTAATCAGTTGTTGACTGAAATGGATGGATTTTCGGGTAATTCAGGTGTTATTGTGTTGGCTGCTACAAATAGACCCGATGTCCTTGATTCGGCTTTGTTGCGACCGGGAAGGTTTGATAGACAGGTTACAGTCGATAGGCCTGATGTCGCTGGTAGAGTCAAGATTCTTCAGGTAAGTTCAACAATGTCAACCAAGTTGTTCTATTCCTCGTAAAGATGTATTGAGGACATAGATTAGGAAAAGGAAACAAATAATTGAAGCAGAATGTGTTTGCGTGCATGTGTGTGTGTCCTGTCGTGTCTATTAAGAGGCAGTAGTTTAGGGAAGCTAAACTCTGAATGTTAATATTGGTGTTATAAGATAAATTCTCTGCAAAATGATGGTTTTCTGGTCTAGTTATTAATTGGTCCGACACTGCATACTAAATAAATTTTCTATAATATGATATGTTTGTTTCCAGAGAAAAATGGACTGTTCTGAATTGGTGTGATTATGGATACTAGATTGATTTGTCTGATAATGCATCCTAGAATCAGGTTGTTTTGTAAGGCTGTCCCATTGTCTACAAATTCTGTTCTTGCTTGACCTTAGAATAGTGAACAATTTTACTTTTATTATGAATTATAGGTGCATTCTAGAGGGAAGGCACTTGCAAAGGATGTGGATTTTGAAAAGATTGCACGGAGGACCCCAGGATTTACTGGAGCTGATTTGCAGAACCTGATGAATGAAGCAGCCATTCTTGCAGCTCGGCGTGACCTTAAGGAAATAAGCAAAGATGAGATTTCTGATGCTCTGGAGAGGATCATTGCAGGACCAGAAAAGAAAAATGCTGTTGTCTCGGATGAAAAGAAAAAATTAGTTGCCTATCACGGTAAAATGCATGATAACCTTTTGGCCTTTCCTCTGGTCTCTTGTTATATCCCAGGATTCAATTTTGTGAGGCTAATTATGTGTGTTACTCTCCATTTGCAGAGGCTGGGCATGCTTTGGTTGGTGCTCTTATGCCTGAATATGATCCAGTAGCCAAGATATCCATCATTCCTCGTGGCCAAGCTGGTGGTCTAACATTTTTTGCTCCAAGTGAGGAAAGGCTCGAGTCTGGATTGTACAGTAGAAGCTACCTGGAGAATCAAATGGCCGTTGCACTTGGTGGAAGGTTAGTTCTTCTCGTATTGATTGGCCTAGTTCCAGGGGAAAAATTGTAGCAAGGCATATGAGTACTTTCCTGCTCTTCAAGTTGCTATTCTAGAGGGAGCAAGCATCATCAAATTTCCCTTTAGTTTGGACCTTAGTTGAACTGCGAGCTTTATTTTTTGAGTAAAAGAAATTTTATGCAAATAAGGGAATTGCCTGTGTTTTACCAAACCTACGATTTTTACTTCTGTAGGGTTGCCGAGGAAGTGATTTTTGGTCAGGAAAATGTGACTACTGGAGCATCCAATGATTTCATGCAAGTTTCACGTGTGGCAAGGCAGATGGTTGAGAGATTTGGGTTCAGCAAAAAGATTGGTCAGGTTGCCATTGGTGGACCTGGTGGAAATCCTTTCTTGGGTCAACAGGTAGGGTTTGTGCTTGAAGTTTTATTGCCTTCTCTCGTCCACTAGCTTTCTCGTATTCACCATTTCCAACCCTTCTACAACAAGAACATTGGATTAAGACCCCTCTTGTGTTCCAATCACAGATGTCATCCCAGAAAGACTACTCCATGGCGACTGCTGATGTGGTGGATGCAGAGGTAAGAGAGTTGGTGGAGACAGCTTATACAAGAGCCAAGCAAATCATTACAACTCACATTGACATCCTCCACAAGCTTGCTCAACTCCTCATAGAAAAAGAAAGTGTTGATGGAGAAGAGTTCATGAGTCTCTTTATTGATGGAAAAGCTGAACTATATGTTTCCTGATTGCAATTTTAAGTATCTAAACCATGTTGTATTATAAGTTAAACATACACACATACACAAAAATCAATTATTCTTTATTTATGAATCTTGTAATATGAAGGCCAAGAATTTGTATAGGCAAGATTCTGCTACTAGTTTTTAAAATCATTGCTTTTCTCATTAGGATGTGATGTGAAAAAACCGTTTGTTTTTGTATTTAAAATTTTTTATATTTTTCTTTGTTTTAAATTTTTTTTTTTTTAGATAGTATTTCTATATTGATGTTAAAAATAAATTATAAAAAATAAAAAAAATATTATTTTAATACATTTATAAATAAAAAAATATTTTTAAAAACAACTATAATAATAATAATAATAATAATAATATTAATTATATTGCCTAAAGTGTGCCAATGTCCTTGGAACCCACCATTTATCTGATCATATCCTCAGAGCGTTCTCTGTTTCTAGCCAAACATCCTGCCATTTTCCCCCCCAAGATTCTGTTCTTTCTTGGCAAACTTTCAGCCTGCATTTCCTTTCAGATTCTGTTCGTGAAACTTTTTTGTTCTTGATTTCAGCTGCATTCTCTCTTCTTAGAAAGCTTAATATTAACAGCCATCAATGACCTCCAAAAGAATACATATGATTAATCGAACCTCAGGGCTCTGTGTCCTCATTGCACAATTAGTTCATGTTATATGTTTCCCTTCATATACAAAAACAATAACGTTGGATGTTTCTCTTTATATACGAAACAACAAAATCAATTATTTCATTTAATTTCTGAAAAAATAGTGCAATGGCCAGTGCAGTAGTATTCTTCTCCACCCCACCCCGAACCCCGCCACGCTATGGTACATTTGGGCAAAAACAACATTTCCAATTCCCTCTCCACATCAAACCCACATTTTTTTATACAAGAACTGCAATAATTGATCTGGTTACAAAAGAATAATAGAGAGTCGTGTTCTTGAGATCATCTTCCACCACGTTGCTTTTTTTCTTCCAATGCAGCAGCCTCGTTCAACATGTCAGCTGCATCCTTGTGCATGTCAAGCTTGGCAAGGGCAACGGCTTGCATGTAAAATGCTGTAGACCAATCAGGGTAGACACATTGTGCTTGCATCGCATCTCGGAGAGCAGCATCTGGTTGATCAGATAGTAGATGGCAAAGACTACGCCGGGCATAAACAGTTGGAGATACCATTGTTCCCACATCTATAAACTGCACAAACAAGCATTTTATAACTGAGCAGTGAGCACCATACAGAATCCACTTACACTTTTGTCTTTCAAAGATGAAGAGGTAGGGAGGCATGGACAACCAAGTCTACATGAATACAGACTTGCGTATTCAAACTAATTCAAGTATATTTCATAGTTTGTAGTCGATTAAGAACAGGAACTATGTTGTTGCCAGCAAATTAACAAGGCATCCCCAGGACCTTGTTAAGAGAAATATAGTATTAGTCCAGTTGACAGGGATAATCTCAAATCCTAATGGATGAAGCACAACAATTTACAATTAACAGTAAACTTCATGGTTGAGACATCAGAATTCCGAAACCAAAGATATAAATCAATTCACCCAGGCTTTACCATCCTAGGTGAAACCATCACAACCTAAACATAGTAAGAATATTGAGCCAAAGTATCCAAGTAACTAGTAGCGTCAAAGTCTCAGCAACATAAAGCCTATTACATCCTGAATATTACTACTTCTATACAGGAAAAGCCATTATCTCATCCACAGATAAAAGAGAAAACACACCTGAGAATAACATTCTACAGCAGTTTTAAAATCTTTGTCACGAAATGCTACATCTCCACGCTTTCTAGCCTCCAACATATCTCTCATTTGTTGTGTCCACTCTTGGAAAGATAACTGAGAATACCCATTTAAAATGGAAGATTTCAGCAGAGAATTAGAAATGGATATCTTGAAAAGTACTTTTTGTAAAATAGATATCACAGAAATAATATTTGTACAATTCAATTACCTCGTTGGTTCCTTCATCATCTTTGTAGTGTGTCATTACCAATATTTGATGGATAGCTGTGAGATCCATCCGTGTACAAGCATCACCCATTGGAGAGAGCGGGTGCTGTGGGGTAGGTGGTGCTGTTTCTTCATGCTTAGAAATTCCCAGCATCACATAGGATGGAACCTGGAAGCGAAGATTTAAGATCCCAAAACTGTACCAGTCTTACATGAATACAACCATCTACATTTTGAAGCTACTCAAAGCTGCTTTAAATGCATTGTTTAGGAAGAACAACTTCTAAATAGCAACAAAAAACCAACCCCCTCCTTGAGATACAGAGAGAGAGATAGAGGCAAATCTGTTGAGGAAGATAATAATTAAGGCAAAAATACTTTATTAATGGCAAGATATCAAGTAATACAAAGGGCTCTATTGTGGCAAGCAATCTAGTCATTCCAGATTTTAACTAGCCCCTGTATTCTGATCCCAAGTATTATCAAATTACACTAAAACAAGATAATTGTATGAAACAGAAGGAATGAAGCAAAGTGGGCAGCTTACATCAGGTTTGTTTTGCAGAGGTGCAAGCGTTGTAACAAGATCCTTGGTATTTGGTCGCTCCCTTGGTTCATATTGCAAGCATTGTGAGGCAAGATCAAAAACCACAGTCGCCTCTTCAGTTGAAAAGTTTCCCTCCAAATGAGAATCCATTAAAAGAAGAATGTTCTTCCCTCGAATCATATCAAGAGCCTGCAAGGAGCACATGAGTCAAACGTCCAACAAAAAATCTAACATTTAGTAACTACAGCTTAGTCTACCATTCAGGCTACTGCTTTAAATATATTTGATAGTATAAATAATACATATTACTGCCATGCAGGCTACTGCTTTACAGATGCTCGAAAATATATATAATACATATTTTCAAATAGAAAAACTAACATGAAGTACTTTTATAAGTAAAAAAAAAATACAACTCCATTTGCTGTCAATTTCCCATTTCCCTATTAAGCATTAGCATAGCATTAACTGTCATTTTATCTATTCAACCATTTAAGTTATAGCATAGCAATGACAATGTGTCATCATGATCAGAGATCTTGGGCATAATATTAGCAAGAACATGTTCAAAGCTCAAACAATGGAGTATCAACATGAGCTAGATATACACTCCCAGTCAGCCATCTTCCATAATATAATATCGACTTGTACATCCTCATGCAACTCAATCTCACACTGCTTGTTTTCATAGGAGAGAGAGAAGCTTGTGTAATTAAGAGAAAAGAGCAGTTGAGCATTGAGAACATAAATGTATTCTTAATTTCAAGATTGTGACAATGGACAGCAAGTAATCAAATCCAAGGCTCCAGCTAGAATTCAGTCAAAATTATCCAAACACATTGAGCAATGATTTTGACTCCAGCTTCTACTTAACTAATCATGTACAAAACTTGAGAGTAAGCACTATCAAAATGGCATCCCATTAAGAATCGCCATATAGGACTCCACTGCCCACCAAAAAAAAAAGATCATTTTGTTGAACCACTAAATGGAAACTGTGCATTCTGATGTTCAGCACAGAATGACAGTATGAATTACTTACATGACTAGGAGGGATGTGCTTTCCGCTAAGAAGATCCAAAAGGACAGTCCCAAAGCTGAAGATGACACTTTCTGGAGTGACCCTTCCTAGATATAAGATTTAGTTACTTTTATGAAGCAATGATCAGATAGTAGTCACTAATACAAGCAAAAATGAATTGCAATGCAGCAAAAATGAGGGCTGTTATGCAATACAAAGAAATTGAGCAAGGCACTTCTTTGGAAATGAAAATGCAAGATTGCTAATGGTATGCACCAGGCATAAATCATTATATTAGTTTGTAAATTTTGAAGTTTTGTTCATACCAGATTTGGTTACATTGTGTTATACAGGGCTACTGCCAACCACTTAAGTTTTCACATTTGAAAATTGAAATTTTCGTCGACATAAAATGCAATGCCTTAAGTACGTGAACTCGTAGAACATTTTATTGAATTCTAAAGGCTACTCAAAAAATAGAACAAAAGATTTGAGGCACCAGTCCTACATGCATGGAGGATTGATTAATGAGAATAGGCGCATTGTCTGAGTATGTCCTTATCTCAATAAATACTGATGTTGGGCAATCCTTAGGCATTATATTTACATTTCAATTAGAAAAAAAATTTCCATTACCTTTATGAGGTTATCAGTTCAATTTCACACATGAAAAACGGAGATAAAATTAGCTGCTCAAAATGTATATTCTCTTATTTTCTCTTTCGGAGGGTTGTACAAATATGATTAAGTTGGACCAAGTATTTTTATCGCTCTCTTGTAAATTGTCTTCCAATAACGGTCCTCCTCAAAATATTCTGTGTTCGAAGCAGCTCCTCTGTATCTCATTTAAGAACAAACTAAATTCAATTGTGAAAAGACCCAGCTCTCTTCTTTTTCTCCTCTATGGTACATGCATTCTCTTTGATTTTTCACCTCTTTTTTTCTGAGAAACACTACAGATTCTATAAAATTCATAATAAGATTATCCTCGTGATACTTGGAGCTTTTTTTTTTTTTTCAAGGTGTAGCTACTAGGATACTTTCAACTAAAATATTGTCATCGTGCATTTTAAACCATTGTTTTCAAGGGATTTCCAACAGCAGAGAAGACACAAATGACATGTCATAGCACAGAGGTGATTGAACTGACTACTGAAAAGTCACAGCAAACAGGCATCAACAACAGTCAAAGTAGATTTACAACAAAGCAAAACCATTTTACCATTTTGTAGGTACTCAGGAGGTGTATAAGCAAGATTTGTACTGTAACTCTTTCCATCACTGCTATTTTTCATCAATCCAAAACATGAAAGCCGGGGATCTCCATTCTGCCAAAACCATCCACTAGAAATTTATGCAAATGGAAATATCTTAAAACAATCAGAGATGTTAAACTAATCAAATAAAATGGAAATCATAGATAAAAAACATTTATGCAAATGTTAGATGGACAAGCTAGATTATGATAGATCATCAAGCTTACCAAAAAAGATAAACTTACTATACCTCGTCAAAAAGCACCCTGTAAGCATTCAAGTCATGATACAGAGGACGACCTTCAGAACTACAATAATCTAAAGCTTCAGAAATATATAGTGCAACTCTCAAACGCATTGCCCACTCAATAGTTTGGTTTTCCCCTGTCAAGAAAGCACGGTGAAATTGTATTCATGGACGGAAAATATGTTAATATTCTGGTAGAAAAATTTGCTGATGACTATTTAAGAATCGTTCAATTCAACATACAAGATACCAATATTTCTGCAAGCTGAATAGCAAGAGACATTGTTACAGGCTGATATTAAATTTTGCAACCCTCCCAGCTAAATGAAAAACCAATTCCATCTTTCCTCTTCTACTCGTTTTTAAACAAATTCCTTTTACACATCACAATCGATTTGAGGTATCCATACAGAAATCATCTAAATGATCAGAATGTCATTAGCCCCATCATTGCCTTGAACACGAACAATTTCTTAATATACCCGTACCGGTGATAAGAATGCTACATAGTCATCGGTAACACAAACAAAAAGCTCAAGCACTTAGCAACACCAAGAATGAAATCCCATTATTATGACAACAAATTGCAGCTTAATCTAAAAGTATTCAAGTTTCTTACCACATTATCCTACTCACTTCATTGTAAAAATATAGGAATAGCTAATACATAAAATTCTAAATAACATTAAAATTTCAAACAAATTCAATAAACATCAATAAAAAAAAACTAAAGCTTAATCAAATTCAACATAGAAAAAAAAATGCATATAAATACATAATGCAAGAAGGTGCATACAGTGGAATAAGTGTTTTGCAAGGGTATCATTTGGCAGATACTCAGCCACCAACAGCCTCTCGTCTCCGACGCAACAAAAACCAATCAAATTCGCTAACCTTTTGTGCCTCAATTTCCCAACACCCAACGCTTCATCCTTCAAAAAAACAAAAGAAAAGGAAAAACCCATCAACAAAATCAAAACCCCAGAACGAATTTAGAAGTAAAAACAAGAAAATATAATTTATTTACGTACAGCGAACTGTTTGGGATCAGGCCAGGCAAGTTTGGTAAATTTCTTGACAGCGATCCAACTTCTATTATTATTGTTATCATGATTCTGTAACCGTCCTTTGTAAACAACATTTGGCGCTTTTTCACCGCTTTCAGACACGATAAACTCGGGACTAAAGTTGTTCGTCGCAGCTTTCAGGTCAGCCAATGAGAACTCCGTGAAAGACAGCACCCCACAACCACCTCCAAGACCACCGCTTGTTTCCGTTCCGTTTGTTGGCCGTGAAGCATGATTAATTCGTACATGCTGTGGTTGTTGCTGTTGATTTTGCTGTTGCTGTTGATTGTTTTTACTGTCATCAGAGATTGGTGCTTTGAACAAAGAAGATTGGCAACAACCCATAATATCTCACCCCGAGTTGACTCAGCACCATAAAGAGAAAAAGAAAAAGAATGGGAGCACTGGCTGGCTGGCTATCCACTCGTGTGAGTGAGTGAGAAAGAGGGATCTACTGAGTGAAGAAGAAGAAGGAGAAGAAGAGCAGATGCAGCAGCAGCAGCAGCTTTCGTTTCATTTTCGTTGCTTTTTTTTCCAAAATATATATATAAAAAAAAAATTATTGGGTTTCTGTACTGACAAAACTTCTGTCTCTGTCCCTCTCTGTCTTGCTTTCTACTACTGAGTTGTCCTTTTACGTGACGTAGGGGTACTTTTGTCATTATAACAAAACGAAAAAACAATACGTTTGTAATTTATCGCGATATTTTTATTTTTTTTCTTATTACTATAAATATAAAACCCTTACGTTGTATGTTTCTATGTTTATACTTGAGTTAAGATGGCTTTGAGTTGTCAATATTTATAATTACCCATGCCTAAATATAATTATTAATAAATAGTAAATGAAACTATCTATTTTCCTTAAATGAATCCTCGAGCAATACCCATTTACTATTTTCATTTTTATAACAATAATATAGTATAATTTTGATAAATTAATAATTTTAATTAAATGATATTTTTATTTGATCCCAGTTAAAATTTAAAGTTTAAATAATATCTTGATCAAATAACATCTTGATTAATTATATAATATTTGTTAATTGCTCAATTAACATAATCGCTAGCATGATTTACATGCTAATTAATATATTGATATTTTTCAGATTAGGTTAGGTATCGATGAAAAATTATTTAAAGACCCGGCGATAAACGTGTACTAAAATGAACTCAAAATTCGAAGAAAAGCCATGAATTTAAAATCAGAGGCTGGAAAAAGGAAAAATAAATAAGTTATGCAATATTTTTCTCGACTATTAAAGTATCAATGGCTTGAACAAGATACATATTTTCTGCTGCTCTATAATTAATAAATTAGTTTCATGATATCTATCACATATTGCAATGATTATAAATATTTTGGATATTATGGTGTATAATGTATTTTTAAAGTGTTTTTTAATTATAAATACATTAAAATAATTTTTTTATTTCTTACATTAACACGTTATAAATATTGAAAAACACTTACAAAATATCAATTTGATATTTTTCAGATAAAAAACATTTTAAAAAACATAAGTTAACGTACTGTCAAATGGTCACTGAATATGTGATTGATATTTTGATATATGTATTCTTTTAAAGTGTTATTTTATTTGAAAATGTGTTAAAAATAGTTTTTTCTTTATATTTTTTATTTTTTATATTAACACATTAAAATCACCAGAAAATATTAGAATATCAATTTGATATTTTTTCAAACCATGTATATTTTTAAAATATATTTAAACATAATTTATATGTAGTATTAAGCAGACATTGAACAACTAATCGAATTTTTATTTTTTTTACAACAATTCTCATTGCAGAATTTGATTAGAAACTCGTTTGATATTGCAGTAATAGTTATTTTTAAAGTGTTTTTTTTTTTAAGTATATCGAAATAATATTTTTTATTATTTTTAAAATTAATTTTTGACACCAAAATATTAAAAAAATCTAAAAACACAAAGAAAAATAATTTGAAACAAATAAAGAATAAAATAAAATTTAAATTTTTTCAAAAATATTATTAAATCACAAAAATAAATGAATTATAGATAACTCATAAATGCGAAGAATTTAAAGCCACAAGATAAGAAAACCATGTAAAAAACAAATTTGTATATATTTGTTTCTTTTTTATTTTTCCTCTTTCCCAGAAAAAAGCAAATTGATGAGTGCATCTTCAAAATTAGAAGTAATAATTTAGATAATATATGATTATTGTTTTGACATAGAAGAGATTGAAATAATATTTATTTTTTATATTTTAAAAGCACGAAGAATTACTCTAAAAATATTTTTATATTTTTATCTTCATTTATCTGATAAAATATATTTTTATTTTTATTATTTTAGGTAGTGTTTGGGAGTGTAAAAACTTTTGTTTTTAGATACTTTTTAAAAATATGTTTTATTTTAAATATTAAATTATTTTTTAATATTTTTTATTATTTCAACGTGAGATAATGTTTAAAATAATTATTTTAATATAATTTAAAATAAAAAATAATTTCTACCACCGTATTAAACTTATTTTTTCTTTTTCTATTATGGAACTGTAATCTAGCGCTATCTTATAAGCAAAAAAATATAAATCGTGTTATTAGTGTGAAAGATGGATGAAAAAAACAATGATTGGCTCTAGAAGAAAACTACGCGTGAAACGTAACACGCGGTTCGAGTTTCGGCGAGAGAATGCGGTTGTGTAGTTTCGTGAGATATGGTTTTCACTCTTTTATTCGTCGAGGCCTGGATTCACACCTGGACGTTTTCTTTGGTCGAAAATGGAATCTTGCTCGCCCGCAAGCCTCAGGCGAGCCTGCATTCTAGCGTTACATCATTCATACTTGTCGATGATGATTGCTAAAGACAACAAACTGTTTTAGCATGCTTAATTTAATTGTTGCGTATCTTTTAAAATAAAATATTATCAGCATGAAAAGACCATCTCATCTGGTTTAATATTTAGTCATAGTTGTTTTTGCATTTAAAATTACAGAAGAGTATATTTTAAAAGTGTATTTAATTTAAAAATAATAATATTTTGTTTATATTTTTTAATAATTTTAATGTGCTAATATAAAAATATAAAAAAAAAATAATGTATTATCAAGCTAAAAAATCCTTTTAAAAAGCATTTTATAACACAATATCAAACATATAACATAGACCTCTTTTAGGGTTGCGGTACAACTAACTTTTCATCAAAATTTAAAATATTTTTTTTGCTTCAAATTATTTTTTTTAGTATTTTTGAATCGTTTTGATATGCTAATATTAAAAAAAATATTATTTTAATATATTTTTAAAGAAAAACCACTTTGAAAAACAACCTCTATTATATTCTCAAACACCCCTTAGAATGCAACATGCACCATTACAACAAAAAAAATAAATGTTTTTTAATGTTTTTAATAAAGTTATTATCCATCATAAAAAAAATTGTTAATCTAAGTTAAACAAGGTATTTTTAAACAAAAAAAAATATTAATTTTTTAAAGAAATTGATATTTCACTAACTCGATAGCGTCTAGGTTCCTAAGTTGACAAATTAATAAGATAACCTATCAAATCAAGTTTGGTATTGCAAGGATGCTAGAATTACTCAAGTATCATTATAATAGTTTGCTTGATAAAAGACTTCTCTTCATGGGTTCACTGTCAGGTTTGCTAGTATTTTTTGGATTTTTCACTGAACAATATGATATGGATTCTTCCAAAGGAAAAGAAAAATAGCAACGAGAAACGTAATTATTATTATATTTTTTGGTGCAAAGGAGAAAGAAAGAAAAAACCAGACATGAACAGAAACAGAGTCACTAGCATCCCTTAAAAGAAGACGACACAAACCAGGAGGAGAAGATCCAACGCGGCTTGACGAGAAAAGCGATGCACGAAGGGAACTATAACTGTAAGGGCCTTTAGTAATATCATAATTTGCAAGCTTTCTTCCTTTGAATCATAGTAATCTTAGCTCGACACTGCTTGATTTTTTGGTAACACGTTGAACAGCAAAACAACGTTGGCATGCCAACCATTAATGTTCAGCAGGCGGTACAAAGATGGAAGATGCGGCGGAACTTTGCGGTGCCATCAGCAGCCATCAATAAAAGTCAAAATAAGCAGATAACATGCCTTTTCTAACACATGGTATGGTTGGGAGTGCAAGTATTTCTTGCATTTGGAATATTGGCCAATCAGCATATCCATCTCCAATTCCTCGGAAAGGGACCGGCTGGTCCAAGGCCACTGAACCTTGTAAGGTGTCCAGATCTTATTTCAGCTCGAATTAGCTGGTCCTAAAAAATCAATCAATGTCCATTCTTGTCGACTTTCTATGTTCCGAACCCCAAACCGATTAACTTCAGCATGTGTACACTTCCTGTGGTTTCCATAAGCGGCAGAGTCGTTGTCCAGTGCTTGACAAATTTATAAACTTCAATTATAGGTTAAAAGAACTAAATTTCGTTCCATGAAGTTTGTTGACAAAATTACTTATAAATTAATTACACTTGTCTGTCTGTTTAGATTTGGTTTGTCCCGATGCAAGACTAATTCTGTCAAGCAACCCCCAAGAGATCAAGCCACCACCGAAGCAATTTTTTCGCAAAACCAGAACGATACAGAGGAAGCACCAGCTTTACGACGATTCGAAGAAGAGATTTCGTCTAATTATCAGTTAATGTATTATACATTATATTTTATACATGGTATATTATTATACATAAAGCTAAAATATCTGCTATTTTTACTGATCACAAAAACACAACCTCTCATATTTTACTGTAGATTATAATAATGTAATTAAAAAAAAAATCAATTTGATTTTTAAACTTTTTCTTTACACAATTAAGCCTTTTTAAGACTATATTAGAGCCTAATTACATGTTTTAATATAAAGGGGTTGAATTGAAAGAAAGAAGACCAAAGTGAAAAAATCAAGTAACATAGATGACGGATTGAAAATCTCGGTCAAAAATTCATTTGAGTCCCCATCTTTTTTAGCTATTAGGTGACCAACCCCTTGAATTTTACAAAATTTAATTTTGATACTGAACTTCATTTTACTTATTTTTCAGTTCTTTTTTTGGTTGAAGGAGAGAGAGAAAGTGTCTGTTGGTGAGGAATCCGGCCACCAAAATAATCATTTCTTATGTAAAATGGTTTCATATGACGATGAGAGTTAAGATTACATTTTTTTTTTACCTTGAAAACATCTAAAAAAACATATTTAATGCTTGAAAAGTTTTTCTTTTGTTTTCGAGTGGATTTTAGGTTTTAGGGTGTTTTTTTATGTTTTTTGTTGCCATGGATTGGTTTAACAAGGTCTCTAGAGTGTTTCATAAGTGTTTTAGACCAAAAATTGGTTGAAATGAGTTTTTGGTAAAAAAACAAAGGACTTTATTTTTCTGGCCACCATAGTTACCGAATTCCGAGGATGAACAAACGACGTGTCGTTTGTTGATGCAGGCGACAAGTCAATTTTTTTTTCCTGGTGTCCGCCCCATTAAACTTAAAAAAGAATATAGAGCAGCAGGGGTCATTGCTTGATTGGATCAGGCGCTGGGCCTAGACTGATTTTTTTATTTTGATTTTTTTAAAAAAATAATGCATTAGTTGATTTTTTTTCAAATAAATTTTGAGTTTATGTTTTAATTAGTTTGTGATGATTTTTTTAATGATATTGGTCATGTTTAGTTTTTAAAAAGGTATGTAATAAGTATAATTTATCTATAATTTTTTCTTAATTTTATATAGATTAAATTTTTTTTAATATTGATTTTTTTATAAGATTTTTTTATATGTGCAGCTTTGCATTTTGTTTATTCAATTAATTTTATACGTGTGTCGGTTTCTATTATAAATTTTATGCGTTTTTCTATTATAAATTTATTTTGATAGAGAAAATTCATTAAATACAATAAGGTAAATTACTCGTGTTACGATGTTAAATATTTTTATCTTCATTTATCACTTAATTTTTTACAGCATCTCAATATTAGGTTGATGTTTTATTTTTGCGATCGTATATGTTGATAAACCAAACACTTTTAAAATTGTGATTAGAGTAAAATATAGTTTCAACCATAGTTATTAAACCCGATTCAGGGGTTGACCCCATCAAGGGGCCAAGTCCCAGGTCACATGGGTTGATGCGAGTCAATTTAAAAAATTAAAAAATAATATTTGAGACTTTAATATCCCACATGAAAAAGTTAAGAAATATTTCATATGAAAATATGTTTTATATATATTTTATATTGAAAAAATAAGAAACATTTTATAAATAATAAAAAAAATATACAAGATTAAATATTCATAAATTAATTTTATATTTTTTAAATTTCTAAAAAAAAATATATAAAAAAGTTGAATCTGTTCTAGGTTGACACAAAAATGAAAACCCTGGTCTAAGTCAACCTATCAGACAGAATTCATAACTATGGTTTCAACAACACGGTACTGCACTGTAAAACGGAACCTAAGAGTTTACCGGCTGGAACTGAAGTTGTTGGGCAAAAGATAGGTTGATCAAAGACGCAAATCCATGCTGTCGAATTAATTAATAAATAAATTACAAAAAACAAACTCGAATTTAAATCAGGAAAGCACTTGCTCTCTGGATAGCTCGGACAAAGAAAAAGGTTTTGTTGACCTCAAAACAAATTTACAACAAGATTCCTCTGTACTGCTAAAAGGAACAACTAGTATAACCTAACGAGGAAGCCGAGAATGATCCTGACAGGTTAAGCTTCAAAATGATACTGTTGAAACTGCAAAGTGTCAAACACAGCAGGGCATATATGTCCCAAAAAACACAACAAAAACAATCAAGGATGCCTCAGTGGATGTAAAAAAAACCTGACAATATTACACTTGCATCTGATCAAAACTGCAATCATGCCTCAATGGAGGCTGAGCTGAACCACAACATGTCACATTTGTAGCTCAAAAACCGCAGCTCGGATGCCCTACTTGTTATTGCACATAGTATCACAACTATCCACTGTTGAGGAGGTGAAATGAGCAAAGGATGGAAAGAATGAATCCATAGACCAGCCTCGTCGAATCCAGGAAGGGAATAAATTCAAAGATATATGTAATGCCTGATTATTGGTGAATAATTAAGGAGCTGCTGGATTCTCTTGACCGAGTCTACCATGTTCAATGTGCACATGAAGCTCCTCATAACCGTGCATGGTATCGGCAGAGAACTGCTCTATGGCTACAAAAATTTGTCTCAGACCAAACTGAAGACTACTATTATCGGTCATTTCGCTTCGATGTACAGCTCTACCGGCTTGAAACGTCTTCCCTCGAGCTTGAATCACCTTTTGCAACCTTTGCCCCTCCCTCTCCAAGATCTTCATTTTCTTCACCATGTCCTTGTCTGTAGTCAGTCTTTGCTGTAGGTAAACATGATGTCGTTCCAGGAACTGATTTACAATATCGAATAATCCATTCATTGCATAAATTACCTCCATCTCTGAGACCCTGTCAATGGCAAGTGACCACTGGTTACAGAACGCAAACACCGGAGGTGCTCCTGTCCTACCAGGGGAGAATGGTGGCACATCATCTAGAGTTTCTTCAAGTTCAGATGGAAGACACCTCAGAAGCCAACCATTCAATGCTCTGACGTAGCCTCTTTGTGCATTGATCCAATTGGAAAAGCTTAGATTCCAGTTTTGTAGCTCAATCTTGAGCTGTATTGCTGCTTCAAGATAGGCATCACTAAACTTCACATTGGAAGCAACGGCATCCAAACTCCTGGTTTCGACAACTGCCTGGGACTGACATCTGTGGCATTCTAACATAACTTTCCACATATCCAGTAACCTGTGATTAAATGGATCGATGTTAACCGGCACAAAAAAAAAAAAAAAAAAAAGAAAGAAAACAAGCAACAAGACTAAGTTACAATGCTACATCTTAAAAGCTGTTGCAGATCAGCAGTCCCTAGTAAGGAAGCAACATTGTAACTACAAGACAACTGCAAAACAAGTGAAATCCAGAACTCAGTTGTGTTAACTACAAATTAACTTGTGCAAGATTAAACAACAACATACTTTTCAATCAAGTCACTGATCAGTGGCCACAACTCTTCATCCCTCAATTTACTGATAGTAATTGATATCTTGTCAATAACTTGAATTGCAACTGTGATCTTCGTAGATAGCATCCGGAGTAAAGGTTGAGTGGAGTTAACTTTATTGGCATCAGCGCCTTTCTCACCCAAGATGTTCATCTGCCCACAGTTCTTCGCAAGAATGAGACGCAATTTTTCCTCAGCCTACAATATAATGAACAATTTCTTTATTTTTCGTGTGGATTAGGAAGCATTCCAAAACGAAAGCAAAAGGAAAAGAACAAAGCAACATGACAGGACCGTTCTTCTTGGAAAAGAGTAAAGCATACCTTGACTTCATGATAGAGTTTCTTCTCCCACAAGCACAGCTTTCTAAGAGTAGAAGACAGATTCACAGAAATTATCCCCAAATCCTCATCAAAGTCCCCATGAACAGAACCATTCTTCTCTGAAAAAGACGGAGCAACAGTGTGCAACATCTTGGAAGAAACTCCTTTACAAAGGAAAAAAAAAATCAAATTATTCTTGACAATATTCAGCAACAGACTAATTATTAAACAAGAGATGAAGCCATGTTTAAAAGAAAAGTAATGTTAATACCTTGATAAACAGAATTTTTGTAATAATATCTGAATTTCCCTGCATCAAATATTTTCAAGACTTCATTTCCTGACTCTGCAGCTTTGTCAAACAAAACCTCTGCTCCTTTCATAACCTCCAAGACACTTTGGATTTTAGCCTGATGGCCTAAATCTTTACTCTCTTTACTTTCCTCTTTCACATATTCAACTTTCTTTTCTTCTACCACTTTAGCCTCCTTCTTCTGCTTCACATTGCTACCTTTCTCTGCTTCCCTCCTATCTTCTTCTCCATTTTTACCACATTTACCTTCTAAACGAATTCCATTCACATATTCCTTATCCTTGGTCGGTAACTCATATCTTTCATATGTTTCAAAGAAATTCAAGAAATCCCAGGCTGAACTACTTGGAGCCGGAGGTGGAGGAGTTTTCCAAGCTGGGTAATCGTACTCATTATCGTCAAGATGATCATAAGAAAACGGATTAAACTGACTTTTATGGACTCTATGAAGCGAATCAAGATCTTTGTTGTCTTTAAATTCTTCATCTTCTGAATCAGAACGGAAATCAATGTGAGAAGTCTCCGAGTTTGTAGAACTTGAGGGACAGAAAATATCAGGCGAAGAGGGTTTACTGAGTTTGGTAACAGCCGCGGAATCGCCATTAGATTGAGAGTCAGACTGGTTATTGATGAGGGCTTCATCAAAGAAGCGGTGAAGTGCAGGGCCGAGGGACTTGAGGGAGTGCATGTAAGCAACATGAGCATCGGCGAGGGCATAGCTTTGGTAGAGAGCTTCTTCAAGGAACTTACATCGGTCATGGCATAGAGACACTGCAGGGAGCTGGTCAATCCTTGAAATGGAGCAGCCCATGAAGAGAAGAGTAGAACCAGACAGGAAGAAAGAAAGATGACTGGACTGGTCTGAACTCTGAGAGGGGGGGAGTGAATGTTTGAGGAACGTTATATGAGGTTTAAATATTAGTTAGGGGGTGTGCGTTTAAAGCTGCATAAATCAGGGGAGAGGGAGAGAGAGAGAGGAAGAAAGTGAAGTAGTAGTGTACTGGATTAGCTTTAAAGGAGTGGTAGAGGAGAGGGGCTGGCGGGATTGGCGTAACGTCTCTTTGGTATTTTTGAGTTCTTGCCATTGACATTTGTGCCCAAGAGTATTCTTTCTGTTGTTTATGTTTCCAAGCATCGATCTAAAACAAGGAGGCCAATTCAGTAATCCCGTTGATTCGATTTTACTTCGAGTCGATCTTTTTATTACAAGAATTTATTTCAGTTTTTTTTAATTAATCATATTTTAAATTAATAAAAAACAATGACATAACAAGAGTAAAAAAAAAAAAACCGGTCGTAGTTTTTGATATTAATAGTAGTAAATTGGTACAAGTTATTTGAAATTTAAAATATAGATGCTCGATTGATTGAAATGACAATAGAGGAGCTTTTTTTTGACAAATCTATTCGAAGACAAATAATGGAGTCTTAATTATTTACGTATATCAACCATGTGTGTCACGTATTTAAAAATATTTCAAGAATTTTCATTTTAACCCTTATTTTTTTAACATTTCAAATTTATCATCTTTCTTCTTAGACATTTACCTCCCAAATTTCTTGAAAATTTATCACTCGTGTCCTCCTTTGTTACCAACCCTATCTTTACTTTTAAATCTGTTTGAGAATATGATAAATATTGTATTTTAAAATGTTTTTCTATTAAAAATAAAAAAAATAAAAAAATTAATCTTGAACAAAAATAAATATTCAAATTATGGGTAAATGATATTTCGGTTGCATTGTCAAACATCCCTTCCTATTTTCATAAAAATTTCATAAATAAAATTATAAGATCTATTGTAAGAATTATTTTATATAAGAAATAGAAAAGCTCTGTTTATTTCCATAAAAGAAAAAATGAGAGCTGCATCTGCT
>Ga0307517_10003041_pt1 | contig 26499 bp, 14 predicted proteins | sample 23_EM_MG_FD_194515 | JGI IMG/M metagenome (GOLD analysis project Ga0307517, IMG submission 194515) | Populus trichocarpa ectomycorrhiza microbial communities from riparian zone in the Pacific Northwest, United States - 23_EM | ecosystem: Host-associated > Plants > Roots > Unclassified | place... | reverse complement strand
TATTATATTTAATATTTATTTTTTGATTTTTTTTTTGTTTCAGGTCCTTGCTTTTAAATTTTTCTTTCGATTTCATTATTTGACATTCTATAAATTGAGAAATGAATTTTATAATTTTTTTTACTTGTTTCTATGAGGTAATCTCGATCTCATGGTTTTGATCATGAGTTTGGAATGGTATTGGGTTGACATTAATTTGTTAAATTCTTTTTAAAATTTATTTTCTTCTTCAATTTTATTCTTTAACAATGGGTTGATTTGAAATTATACTTCGTGAATTATTTTGCTTTTTTTTTTTATGGGATCTAAGTCTCATAACCTGGATTATGGGTATGACGAATTAGCATAGATTGACTCGAGTCTTTTTTTTTATTTTTTTAAATTGAATATTTTTATGTTTCATTCTCAAACACTGGGTTATCTCGTTTATATAATTCAGGCCTCGGGGTCTTGTGGGCATACTTGAGTTTGAAGGGTATTTTTTGTTAATTGTTTTTCTTCATTTTCTTTCTTCTATATTGAGTTTATTAGGAATTGAGATTCATATATTTTTTTTATTGGGTTATCCTATCCTTATGAACTAGGTCGCGGGTTTAGCATGCTTACTCGAGTTAATTTTTTTTAACTTCATCATTCAATATTTGGTTGGTTGAGAGTTAAACTTCATATTTTTGTTTTTGTTTTTGATTAATATGGATATATCTCGTTCTAATGATCCAAGTTGTGTATTTGGTGTTTGAACCAAGGTTGACTCAAGTATTTTTTGTCTTTTATTAATTTGATTTTTTTAAAAAAAAAATTGACCTTAAATATTTAATTAATTTGACTCCTTTTTATTCTTAGATTAATTAGAAATACATTTTGGGTTTTTTAAATTAAATTAAATTTCATTTAATTTTTACTTTGTTATCAAGTTAATTATAAAGATCTTTTCGGAATCTTGGCAATATATCTTTTTAGAATATTGACAAACATTTTTTTCTTGGCGAGTCATCATGATCGTTTTTTTGTTTATTTATTGTTATATATATATATATTTATCAAGCAGTTGATTAGATTTTCAATTTATTTTATTAAACGTACATATCAATTTTTTTATTTATAGTTAAATTTTTTCTTAATATTAGAAAATTCGTTGATAATGCTTTATACATTTGTTTTTCATGTTTTTTATACCAAGCATTTGTTTTTCTTAATACTAGCATATTGGCTCACGCTCCGTAGTGGATCATTTTTTTTCAAACACTATCGGGTCCTGCCAAGTTAGACCCAACATCACTTTTTAACTAAAAACAGCAAAGACAATGTCCTCATGACATTACAGTGTCTAGACCCACGACTATTGGGTTTGGCTCCTCAACAAAAATTTATTTCCTCTTTACAGTATGAAAAAAAATTCAATAAAAGAAAAGAAAAGGAAATAAAATTGAAAATATATTAAAAAGAAAAAAATTAAAGGAAAAGAAATTAGGTGTCAGTGTATTAGATCCTGCTCTGCTATGCGTTATTCATGGTGCTAATGTAGAAAATACTTTATTTGAAGATGATGATGGTGCAAATACATTATGTGTTTTTAACCCAATTCAAGCATTTTAACATTTGAAATTTTTTTGTTATTGACTGCTGCGGAGCGCGGGCCAATATGCTAGCTATTATATTTTTACGTGATTGTTATTTTTTAAAATAAATTGAGATAATATTTTTTTTAATTTTTAAAATTAATTTTTTATATCATCACATCAAAATAACACAAAAACATAAAAAAAATATTAATTTGAATTAAATAAAAAAATAAAAATAAAATTGAATTTTTTTTAAAGCATTTTTGAAAGGCAAAAACAAACATGCTTTAATAAGAAAATCCAACCTAACCTCAAATGAAAAAAAAATATCATTACCTAACTTCTCCAATATAAAAAAAGTCCCAACAATTTATTTTATCTTTACCGTATGGAAAAAATTAAATAAAAGAACATAAAAAAAATCAAAAGAGGTAAAAAAATAAAATTGGAAATATCTGGCGGCCCAGCCATTCCCAACACCTTCTGGAAGAGATTTGGGCATGACTGTCAAGTTAGACCCAACAGCTTTTGGCACAAAAAACAGAAAATATAATGCTCTCAACAATACTTTTTGACTAAAAAACAGTAAAACAACGTCCTCATAACACTACAGTGTCGTTCACAGTGCAAACACTCTACATTTACATTGTGGTTTATAATACAATGAGTCTATATCCACAGTATATGCACGATATTTTTCTCACACTTTTTAAAGTATATTATAATGTGTCTCTTGCAATGTAAAATATTATAAACATGTAAAGTTTATGTGATTTTTGAAATTATAGAAACAAAGTCTAAAATGGTGAGGGTGCATCCCTTGAAATTAATATGAATTGAAGGACCACACACACACACACATATATATATATATAAAAGCGCATCCCGGTCGCTCTCTGCAGTGTGCAAACGACATCGTAAGAAGCAACAACTGCAAACAAATACAATTGAACATGTCGAAAATGGACAGCACAGCAAACCTTCAACTTGTGGTGATATGTAAATTGTGAAATTAACAAAAAAAAATAATGCACTGTTAAAACTACAAAACATATTTCTCTCTTTAAATTTCTTTATTTCTCTACCAATAGTCCCACTCTGTACTGTTGCTGTAGCGTGCCTTTATATTTATTTGGCAATGATGAGGAAAGAGCTCTAGCTGACTGCAAGAAAGTACAGTCGGTAGTCAAATGTGTCCTTCAATATGGCATCATCTTATATAGATGCCAAGCTTATTCAAGCTAGCTAGTACATTTTATGTGATTCTACCTCCCAATATATATATGGAACCGTGACATATGATGGAGTTTATTTTTTATTTAAGCACATCAAGAAAAAAAAATAGCAATCTAACGTACAAGGTGATTTTTTTTTAAAATAGTATACTTTAAATGGTTGCTCTATACAAAATAATGCACCATGTTAAAAATAATATGTGAGAAATTTAAAGAGTTGTGCTCATGCCATCAACAAAACCCTTTATTTTATTTTTATTTAAAATATAATGTTATTAAAAGTTGTTCAACTAACATAAATATGATATTTTTAAAAAAATATTATTACTACTATTACTATTTGCTAAGAAATATTTTTTTTAAAATAAATATTATGGGTCAGCAAAGCAAATGAAGTGCGTATTTTGTAATTGAGTATATAATGTTTTTTAAAAGTATTTTTTTAAATTTAAAATATATTAAAATAATATTTTTTAAATATTTTTATATTAGTATATTAAAATTATTTAAAAATATTAATTTGATATTTTTTTAAATTAAAAAATATTTTAAAAAACAAAAGGAAGAAGTCAAGGTTTGTGAGAAGGGTCAACATCTGATGAAATGATACAAATAGCAATGCACTTGCTGGACAGTCTGCAGACATCATGAGCCCATAAGCAAATCTCATCCCTGCAATTGCAAAATGTCTTCTCATACATTGGATCTTGTATTGGAGAGGAATGTTCTCGTTACTTTTTTTTTTAGTTTAATGTGGGTGTTCGGGCTAGCTTGCATGTACCTCGACTAATCCCACGGGCTCTGAAGTTAACGACCATATAAGCCTTCAATGACCATCATATGAGTAACTACAGGGCTCGAACCTGAGACCACAGAGAGAGCAAATCTCTTGATCCCAAACTCTTATCATTGGGTCATCACCTAAATGGTTTGTCGGAACCATTCTTATTATTATTAATATTATCCTCCTTCTAGGAAGCACATAAGCCATAGAACGACGACTTCTTTTTTCATCATTTGCTTGTTTGGAAATTATCAATTTAATTTTACTGTGGCTGACTTGTAGTTATGGCTGTAACTTTTAAGTATTTTATAATATTTTAAAAGCTAATATTACAATTCTTTCCATTTTTTGGAAATTACATTTACAACATTTTAAAAGCCACAGCCACAATTTTTTCAAATGGATCATAAAACCCTCGTCATTTGAAGTCAATCTATATTAAAAAAAAAGAGCTCAAGGGCCTATATATATAAAACACCTCAAGCTCATGGGCCTTCCAGCCCAAAGCTACGTGCTTATATCTGATTATGTTTAATCCGACAACTTATCATCGGCCTCTTAAAAAAAACTCAAGCGCATAGGCTTTTCAGTTCAAAACTGCGTGCTTAGCTCTCATTTTTTTTTTTTTTTAAGAAACGAACAACTTGTTATTAGTCTCTTATTTTTCAAAAAAACGAATTAACAAATTAACTTGGATAACAAATTTGAAATGTTACTTCTAGTTGACTTTAAGTTTTTTTAAATTTTTTTTATTTAATACTAGATTACTTGAAGTTTGAATTTTATAATTTTTTTTATTTTTTTTATACAAAGTTATTTAAGTCTCATTACTTAGATTACGAATTTGACAACTTAACTTGAATTTAACAACACATTTAACAATACATGTCAAGAATCTAGTTATTATCCTATATTGAAGGTTTTTTTTTAAAAAATAACATTGTTTAAAAAATTTATAAAATAACACAATTATTTTTTTTTTACAAAATAACATAGTTTGATACATATGAAAACAATAAAACACGACATTTTAAGATGTCGTTGACGGGAACATGGTATTTTTAAGAAATTGTTAAACGGGCTGTAATGAATTACAACGAGAAGAGAAATGAAAAAGAAACCATCTAGTAGGTGGTTAGTGGTAAAGCTTGGGACTAAAGGGTTTGTTTTCCTTGTGATTTCAGATTCGAGCCCTATGGTTGTTAATATGATGATCATTGAAGGCTTATATAATCGTTAACTTCAAGGCTCATAGGATCAGTTGAGGTATGTATAAGCCAAATTAATAAAAAAAAAAACAAAAAAGAGATCCATGCATTGATTACAGTATCTTCGATGCCATAAAAAAGCTTTAAACAAAATAAATTCAAAAAAAAAAAAAAAGTCATCGATGATAGAGTGCGTAACGCGTATGTCAAAATAAAACCTTAGTTAATTTCAGTCTCTCTCTCTCTCAATTCTTTTGCGCTCGAAAAGTAACCCTAATTTTAATTTCACGCCAAAATCCCTCTTTCGATCAAACAAAACCCTAAATTTCCAATTCAAGCCCTTCGAAATCGAGGGAGAGCTCAACTGAGGTCTTCAATGTGACATGACTTGAAATTATTGAAGATTCTGAACGAAACCCTAAAAAAAGAAAATGGACGCCAAGGACATCTTGGGACTGCCAAAAACTCCATTGCCACTAACACAAGAGAAGAAATCCCAACCTAAAAAAGACTCGCAGAGAAAACCTGATGGCATTTCGCGTGAGGTATGTATGTATTTTTTTTTACATGAATTGATTTTGTTTTCTCCTTTAAATCTAACATGTGGAATTATCTGTAGGTTTATGCACTTACAGGTGGATTGGCTCCTCTTATGCCATCGATTGACGTGTCGCAACTGAAACGACGCCCTCCATCGGACGAGAAGGTCTTCACTTTACTCTAAAAAAAACAAAAATATTACACACACACACACACTGTTTTTGTTTAAAACAAAAGGAAAAGATGGATTTCTAGAATTTGTTTTCTTACGAATTCGTAATTATGAATTTCAGATCACCTGGCAGTGGCTTCCTTTTACAAGTTCTGCTCGGAAGGATAATCTACAGCTTTACCATTGGGTAAGTTTCGAGATATATATATATATATATATACACACACATGTTCGCAGTTTGTTAGTCGAAAAGTGTTTGTGACTGACTTGCATGGATTATTTATTTATCATTGCAGGTTAGAGTTGTGAATGGTGTTCCACCCACAGGTGATTATTCCTTTGCCAAGTACAACAAGGTATGCACAAGTTTTGTTTTTTTAATTATTATTATTGTTTTTTCTGTTTTCTATTTTTTGCGAAACTGAATGTTCTAGTTTGTTCTGTGTGGTGCAGTCTGTTGATGTTGTGAAATATACAGAGGAGGAATATGAAAAGTATTTGACTGATCCTGTAGGTATCTACTCTTGGTTGTATCTTTTGTTATTGTTTTTTTTTTTTTAATTGAGTGCATGGATTCTTTTTCTTACACGCTGTCTTCATTAGATGTGGACCAAAGAAGAGACAGATCAATTGTTTGACTTGTGTGAACGATTTGATCTCCGCTTTGTAGTGATAGCAGACCGATTCACGTCATCTCGTAGTGTTGAGGAATTGAAAGATCGTTATTACAATGGTATTTCTACACTAATTTGTTCAAGTGTTTTCTGTTAAATTTCTTCTCAAATTTATTTCATGCTACTCTTTTCCTAGCTTTAAAGTGAATCTTATTTTTTATCAACATCTAAAGGACATGATTGAAATTGATCCTGCGGTATTTTCCTTTTATGCTTAATGCCTCCACTTATTTCTTTTTCATAGTTTCTCGAGCTATGTTGATTGCCAGAGCTCCATCACCTGGGGATGTTTCAGGGCACCCTCTGGTTAAGGTGTGGTCATTTTATCAATGCCATGTTATGATGCTATTTTTACAATATTTAGCCATTGAAAAAAAGATTCAGTTTCTAGATTTTTGAATTCCCCATGCAGGAACCTTACAACAGTTCACAAGAGACAGAACGCAAGCGAGCATTGTCTATGGTCCTCTCGCAAACAAAGCATCAAGAGCGAAAAGACACTCAGGTCAATTTTTTACTTTGGCACTTATCGTTAACAACTGGGTGATAAGTTCATTCAGAATGATTTGCATTTATTAGCTACACATATGCCATATGCTGCTTCTTTATGCTCTACTTATTTTCTCAGGTTTTGGCTGAAGCGAAGAAAATAGTTGAGTCACGCATAACTGCACTGGTATGGTTTGAATTAGACATACTGACATGTTTCTTTTTGAGCGATTGTTGATGGGCATTGAATTTGAAAATTCGAATCCGTCCTGAATGCAAGACAAGTGTGTTACTGTGTAAAAGAGGAAAAAACGAAACTGAAATTCTTAGAATCAAAGTCCTATTGTGGACTGGAATTTGTGACTGATACTTGTAACCTGGAAATAATAGTGTGGGCTTTGGGATTTCATTAGAATTCTTTCTTATGAGAATTTGTGAAAGAGTCTGAGAACAATCTTTTCTGCCTGTACTTTATTCTGAAAGTTAGTATTGTAATTTTATTTACAAGGTTTCTGCTTTTTTAGGGTACTGAAGAATCTGCATTGCCTGTTGCGTCAAATGTTGACCCTGATATTGCTGAGATAGCAGTTAATCTTGATGATTCTGCATCACCTTCATCTAATGCTCAGCTTGCCTCTGCATCAGTTGCACCTTCAACTTCAGCAATGGCAGATAATGCTTCTACTCTAGCTTCCCTGCGTATGGTATGTTGAATATGTGGTTTCCACCTCTTGCCTTGCCTTTCTTCCATGAATCCTAGCTGGAAATATGTTAAAAGGTTTTTATGTATCAGATTTGTTGTTTGCTCCTAAATTTTGAAAAAAGGAAAATTTGAGCTAGATGTTGCCTGCTGTTCAGAGGAAATTATATGATTTATACAATTTATTTTAAACATCCTAGTATGGACAAGCTCAGTGATTTTCTGAAAAATTTCAGCTTCGTGTTTACCTGAGAACATATGGGCTCGAGCAAATGGTGCAAGCTGCAAGTTCATCTGCAGGACTTAGGACAATCAAGAGGGTTGAACAAACATTGCAAGATCTTGGGGTTTGTCTATATATTCTTTACTCATGATGTCATTTCCTAACATTATATCACACATGCTGGATGATTTATGTCTTGCAGCTAGACAGCAAATGAATAAGTGCCTTTGACACGATTCCTTGATGTCTATATCTCTCATTGGAGGATATGTTGCACAAAAATGCATGGGACTTTTTAGCTCCATTTTGTTATCTCATACCATTTATATGGTTTCTTTTTTACCCCTTGGAAGGGGTGTGGTTGTGGGGACTGTTCAGGTGGACTGATTGTGATTTCAATTTCTGTATAAAGATTTCTGTTTTATATTAGCATATCCAAACTCTTGTACCAGATTAGTTGGCATTTTGGTTTGGGCAAAGCATTACAAGAATATTATTGATTTTTCTTGTTATGAATTCTGTGCAAGAAACAGATTTAGAGGTTTTCTTAAATGTAGATTTTCCACTTGTATTGTTATGCACTCTCATCATAGGTATCATTTCTTCAATTGCTTGTGCTAATTTCTAATATAAGCTTAGAGAAGATTGGAAGTTTCAAATTCACATACTTGACATGATATATAAATGAGGCAACCATTCTCAATTCTTTCATTTAAATTACCTTTGAAATGTTAGGTATTAACATCGTGACTTTTTTTTACAGGTTAGTTTAAAACCAAAGGTGCCAACCAAAGCTGTTTGTTCTGAGCACCTTGAATTAAGAAAGGAAATATTGACATTGCTGAATCTTCAAAAACAGGTGCTACTCATCAAAATCTTAGTATGGGCATTTTGTTAACTTACAATCTTTATAATAAATGATCATTCAAGATGCATTCATGTATGATGCATGCATTGTCCATCCTTTCTGTATTTTCCTCCCTTTTTTTTTGTCGATTTTCTGCTCTTCTGAACAGAATTACCTTTTTGTATCTCTTTGGCCTCCAAGTTGTCATCTCATTCAACTCCCATCTTCTTATTAGATTCACTTGTTAGATTGCAAGGTTCTAGCCATTTGACAACTGATGTTTAATATAGCATTTTCTTAGTAAACAGGTTAGCAATTAAGTTGATATTACTTGTCATTTCCAGATATGATTTCACTTCTTTGTAGTAGTGGACATACTGAGCATCCTCTTAGAAAATAAGGTGTCTTCGTTTGCTTAACTCCATTCCAATGGCTTATTCTGACTCTGATGGCATGTTTGATTTGGTTTCTGTTTTCTCACAAACAAGTAGGTTTCTTGTTAGATTGATGGTTGTACCCACTCAAGTTCTGAATTAACAGGACCGATCTTTTTCTCTTTTTATATTGAAGTTACAAGTTGCTTATTGCAAATATTAAATCATTAGCCATTAGGAACATGTTACTGCTCAGGAAAGTTAAGGATCAGATCTATCATTTGTTTGTAATAATTGGAGTTGCTTTTGCTTTCTTCTCTGACATGTTAGATTTTGTTTGATTATCAGTTACAATACAAGGAGGCAGAAGGTTCATCTTTTCGCGATGGTTCATACACTGATATACCAGGCTCACCTAAGGTTTGTAAAATCGTGTTCTCTTGATATATATATATATATAGGTTTGCAATTATGAAAGGCACGCTTGTTATATATTCCAATTGTTAACTTGCTGTTATCAAAACTGTTAACAGCGGTCACAGCGTGATCAGGATCGAACATTTATTCCGGACTCAATGAGTTTTGGAGGTAATGTACTTGCTTGATGCAAACGTCTGCTCTTGCCTTGTACTTTTTTCTGTTTGAAATGTGTTAGCTTTATCTCTTATCCTCCTGCTGAAGCCACATATTTGATTGGAATATCAGGAGACAGAGTTGGCAGAAGGGACCAGAAACGCAAGGTACATACTGACTTCATCTATTTTGCCAATCTTGTTCTATTTTACACACTCCAATGATCTGTAACATCTGATATAATCAATCCATCATGTTGGACTCACAAGGGACCTGGAAGGGTATCTGAGAATCCATCTTCACCCGCTCATAAAAGGCCCAGAAAATTGAAGGCTTCTGATCTATGATTTTAGAGGTGAGGAAACAAATTAATTTTGAATGAATCATCATTGCTGGTTTTTTTTTTCATGAATCATCACCTCCGGTTTATTGCTATTGTGAATTATTTATCCAATAAAAATTCATGTAATGCTTGTCAGGTTCACCAAACCCACTGTCCTGGCCTGACAAAAAGTTCTCAAGCACGGAATCCAATTAAAGAGAGACTCCAAAAGGATGTGGGAATCATGAGTTGTGAACCTCCATTTTAGTAATTTAACCATGTCCAAGATGGAATGCAGCTAGTCATATGCAGAAGCACAATCTGCGAGCATCCCATTTTAGGAATTTTAAGTTATGTTAATAATGTAATCAGATTCCCAGATGGGATATAGTTGCAGGTCAGAAAAGTCTTTGCCTTCCTGTCCTTTTCTCGCACCAACTCGACCTCCAAATAGCTTTGGTACAGAGGCCATTGCCATCAAACTAAAAACGTCAAGCAAGGCAGCTCTGGTCAGCAAAGATTGACCCTTTTGAATGATGATAACAGTTCTTCATTATCCGAAGAGTTTCTTTTGCTAGTGACTAAAGAGGAATTCTAGACTGGTTTTGTACAAATGGTTTTTGTTTGGAGGGTTAAGGTCTTCCTTACTTTCATGAACTAGAATAGCATGTGACATTATGTAAATGCCATCCTGTCTAGGAATACAAATCATGGTTTAACTGAAAAATGCTGCAGCTAAGGAGGAAGCTTGAAGATTGAAAACCTTGTGCACAATATTTTGTTTGCTCGGCCAATTATGTCTCACTGGAACAAAGTCCACTTTATTGAATTCACAACATTCTCAGGTTCAAAGTCCTGATAGCATAAGATCAATTAGCGCCTTGCTGTTAAATCTAAACTTGCTTAAACTGTTCATTGATTGCATGTGCGTGCATATCTGAATGCGGAGATGATTGTCAGCATCATCCTCGTGGCATTGGGATTCATGATGTCGGTGCAGAAATTGTTCAAGGTATTGCAACAAATGTGCCCTCAAGTCTTTCAATCTTTGGTCTCAATAGTTAGATAGTCAGTCATGCAGGTCCCATTTCTCTGGACTTCAGGCTCAGAAGATGCTGACCTATCCCAAGGGGTTCCAAGGGAGAGGTGAGGTAAGCTTTGTCGTCAGGTATTCGGGTTGGCTTCCATAAAGTTTCGCTGCTTCATGTAGTGCAGCTAGGCCCTCGTAGAGCAGGACAAAACAAGAAGAAACATTGACAGAGCCTGTAAAGAGAGATTTTACGCTTCTTTGTTAGATGGATTGTGGTGTTGGGAGAGAAGGCAGCCTAGCGCATCTCTTAAAGCATCCACGATTTCAGATTCTCAAAGGCAGGACGAGTAGAACATAGCTGCAGGCCGCTACAACAGGACCTTTTACTAAAGGAAAAGGGGTCATTGTGTGGGCATATTCAAGAAAACTAAGATACCATTATAATATAAATAAATTAAAAGAGATCAGAGAATTACTCTGCAGTATGGATTGTGAGAGGAATCACTGTGTACGGTGATTCTCCTCTTTTTTTTGCTCCTACTTTTTTTCATTTCGGTACTTCAGTTTCTTTCTTTTTTTTATTTGGTTCTTTTACATATTAATTTGAAATTGGGCTTTATTTTTTGTTTTGGTTGGCTTGGCATTGACTACTCGCAATATCAAGAAATATATCTGATTTTTAGTTGATGTTTAATTTGATAAAATTATCTGCTTTTATTTGATTTAAAACAATTGAAGATATGAAAACTGAATTTCAATAATAGACAAATATTTAACCTTTTTTTCTTTTTGATCACTTGATTTTTTATTTTTTTATTTAATTATTTTACATTAAAATTATTTGAGATTGGATTTAACAATTGTTTTGGTTGCCTAGATATGAAGATCCCACGGTGCCGAGAGACATTGTTGATGTTTAGTTTTACAAAATTAAATTCAAAAAATAAAAAAAATCAAAGAATTGTTGTGACTTTTAAGGAATCATTGTCCATTCACATAGTGATATATCTTTTTTTTTTTTTCTAGTGTTTTTATTTTTATTTTTTCACCTTAATTTTTTTCTTTTTATTCGTTCCTTTTACATTATATTATTTTGAAATTAAGCTTTATTATTTGTTTTGGCTAGCTTAGTATTGGCTACTCGTGATATCGAGAAACAAATTTGACTCTCAATTGATACTCAATTTGGCAAAATGATATGTAGTTTTATTGATTTAAAACAATTAAAGCTATATGGATCGAATTTGAACAATATAAAAACATTTAGCCCCTTTTCTTGAAAAAACCAGAGACTAAATTACACTGACAAGGGAAAGATCCAGACTTTTTTTTTTTCCTTTTGGTCACTTGATTTTTTTTTTTCAATTTGATCAAAATTCAGGTTGAGTTTATTTAGGATTGGTCTTAACAATTTTTTTGGTTGCTTAAATATGGGGATCCCGCGATGTAAGGGGGAATCCAACACATGGTTGATGCTCAATTTTGCAAAATTAAATTTACTTTTATTGATCTAAAAAATAAAACTTTAGGGATCAAATTTGAAACTAAAAACAAAGTCGGGGACTAGAGTGAACAGCCAGTGAAAAAGTGGTTGACATATGCATTGCATGCGCTAACATTTGAAGAAAGTTGTTGCACTTTAGCAATGCGTGCGACTTCCTCTAATGATGAAACATTAGCTTTCTTTGTTGCGTTAGCAGAATGATAAGCTCTTGCTGATAGTGCGACACATGTTGATGAAGGCACGGGGGAGACTTTGACAACCTTTTTTCTCTCTACTTTCATCGGGATCCGTGCTAGGATGCTAAAAGATTAAAGATGTTTTGTCATTTCATTTTTGTACCAAATTTGATCTTTATTCTTTTGATTGCTTTTTTTTTTTATTTAAGTCTTTTTTTAAATTGCTTTTTTCAATTACATCCTTCAACATTGGATTTGTTGAAAATTGAGCTCCGTGATTTTTTTTCTTTTTATGGGATTATCATGGTCCCATGAGTTAGGCAGTAAGTTTGAAGTGTTAGCCCGGGTTGACTTTGATCTTTTTCTTAAGCATTTTTTAAAGTTTAATATTTTCTCGATTTCATCCTCAATATTGGGTTAGTTTGATAATTGGGCTTCATATTTTTTTCTATTTTGCATTTTATTAGGTTATCTTGTTTGTAAGGTTTGACAGACTCACCTAAGTTTGTTAAGGTGTGTTTATTTTGTCTCTTTTGTTAATTGATTTTTATTTTATTTTGTTATACATTTAAATTGTTGAGAATTGAACATCATAATTTTTTTATTTACTTTCTATAGGATTATCACAGCCTCACGAATTGGGTCATGGGTTTAACATACTATCTTGGGTTGGCTCAAATTGCTTTTTTATCCTTTTATTTATTTTTAATTTTATCGTTCATCTTTGGATTGTTTAAGAATTGAGTTTCATAATTTGTTTTCTTTTAGCAAGCTTTCTTTTTGTGCATGTCATCATGATCGCCTTTTTATTTAAATTCGGTCAATTTGTTGTTGTTGCATTTTTTTCATCATATATTTAAATGAAACCAATTTATGGAACCAGTTGGGTCTATAACCTGATTCATGAATTTTTTTTTCTTTTTAAAACACACTAAAAATGTTTGAACATTTTTTTTTTATCTAGCCTGCGGTGTAGTGTGGGCTACCTATCTAATTACTTTTACTAAAATAAGATGGAAATATTTGTGGAGCTTCAATATTCATATGAACAGTGAAGCTGTTTCTTTTTCTTTTTAATTTACCCCTCCTTTTTATTTCAACTTCACTTTTTTTTTTTATCTTTTAACAGTTGTTTGGATTATCTTTTGGACCGGCCAAATCAATTGAATCATGTTTGGAAAACTCACACTTTTAATTTTAAACTCATGCTAGGTAAAGAATTAGGTCAAAAGTTTTTTTTCATGTTAATTTCATCTTGTTTTTTCTCAATTTTATTCTCGAATATTTTTTAACAGTCAATCGGGTTGTTTTTGAACCGGTTAAGTTGACTGAGTTATATTAAGACAACTTTTACATGATTTAATTTTAAAATCAAGTTAAACAATGAATCGGATTAGAAAATTTCAAAATTAATTCACCGAGTCAAGATTAATAATGATGCCAAATATTTCTCCATAGCTTTTATAATTTTGTTATGTTAAAAAAAAATGATCAGACCTGCAGCATAAAACATGTACATAAAAACTAATATTTGTTAAATTTACTATGCAATTAAATCAGCGACGCCACTGATTTATACATTCCACGCATCCTCCACTCTGGACGTGCGGTTGGTAGCATATAACAATTATCTACCTTATCTTCTTGTTTTTCCTTCCTTTGAGCCTACAAATGAGAGTGAGAATAGAGCAGTGTACATACAGGAATAAGAATTCGACGAAAATGTTGAAGCAATGGAAGGCGGATATCTTGCACATATAACTAAAATTCTCTTTGATTATATTAGCATTCTTTTACAACATCATGACTTCACTAATTTCAATGGAGTTCAAAACATCTGACGAAATATGACAATCTATCGTTGTTTTATTTTTATTTATTTGAAATTTCATAACTAATATTACTTGAAAAAATAACTAAAGAAAACATCTATTGACTTGACATCAGTATCCTCTTTAATCTTTTCCGGATGAAAGAACCACATCCTCTAATTTTCCAAACCATTTTGTGGCTCAGAGTGAATGGCATATAGAAATCATTTGATATTTTTCCCTGCTGGCAAACGGGAAGGCCCAAGGAAAACATGCAAGGCCTCATTGCTTTGAGGAGCTCTCCATGCTTTCTTCACAGTTGCCCTCGCAATTCCAATACAAAACATCTTGTATCTAAACCTCATAGCAGTTTAAGAAAGCGAAGCACAAGTAGTCTAAGAAGCACTTTGCCGTCCATTTCCCTCTCGCTTTTCGGTTCAGGGTTCTTCTTAGGTCCCCTCATCGATGGACTTCACTCAAGAGTGAATCTCGTGGTATACCAAAATGGGTCAATCGACATCGGTCCTCTTCACACAAACATTTGGGTAATGTCTGGTACTTTTGTTGTTTCCTGGTCCATGAATAGTACCACCCAGATTATTTCAGTTTTACTTCTTCTGCATTATTGATGCTGTAGGTTCCTCCCTTGCTTGGATTGTTTTACTGCTCTGTTGGGTTGCTGCAACTGTTCTTGGATCAGAGGGCACCTTCGAAGGTTCCAGAAGGAAGCCCAGAGAAAACAGCAATTGCGTTAGTGTAAGTACCTCCCAGTTAATTTCTTATACTTGTAACACAATAAAAAGAAAAAAAAAATTGTATGTATACAAGAAAGAAAGACATGTTGTCTTACATCTCCCAACATGTTGTTTAACACAGAGCACTGTTGCTATTCATCGAATTGAGTGCTGAAATGTATAGAGCTGGAATAGCAGACAACATCGAGGCTTACATATTATTTGCATTAGCAGAATTGATATGGTTTTACCTGGACAGAACATGGATTGGATTCACCCTGGCTTCCATCATAGGCCTCTGCTGTCCGCTAGCTGAAATTCCCATAATGAAGTAAGGCCACCCTATCTCGCAATAAAACATCAACTACAACAATTGAAAGGCATATGTACGTGCTTATTGATCTCATTGCAGGTTGTTCCACCTTTGGTATTACCCACAAGCAAACATTGAGATCCTTGGTCAGGTAATTCAATATGATACCAATCAGCACAATAAATAGCTAAACCCATGATTGCTCAAGAAACTAAACGCCATATTCATTTTATGCAGGGTTTAGTCACTTGGACAACCACTTGCTACTTTGTTTACACACCATTTCTGATCAGTTTATCACGCTGGTTGAGATCAATGATAACTCCTCCCAACAAGTCTGCTTAGAGATGGTCGGAATTTCTTCCGCAACAGGAACTAGAATTGAAACAACCTACTCAAGAATAAAGGGAATCTGTTACATACTGAAAGTGATTACGAAATAACAAGAGCTAAATGAGGAGCTGTTTCAGAGTAGAATAATTTTTTTTTCCTTTCCTCTTTAAAATGGAAAACGTTGAAGTATCCATAAACACTTATGCAAGTGTATCAAAAGAAAAGAAAAGGTCTACATGTGGAAAGTGGATTAGCAAATGGAAATAGATGGAATAAAACTAGTACAAACATTGATCAGAAAATTATACACAAAAAAAAGAAACACAAATTTGAAATTGATTAATAGTGCATAATGAACTTGTATAGTGAATGTTAGATGAATAGAAGCAGGAAAGTAAGCAGGCAAACCATGTCCAGCAGTTATTTCCATAGCCCTACCTTTTTTAGTTTCGTTTGAAATTTTGGTGGTTGCTTTAGTGATTGTTTTTTGAGCTTTTTTTCTGTCACAGCACAGAATGTAAACCAGTAGCTCTGCAGTTTCTTTCATTAATTCAGTTCGTTCATTCATTCTTCAAGAAAAAAAAACTGTATAATTCAGTGCTATGTATCTATTAGGCACCATACTATCACTGCTATATTTCTACCAGTGCTGTAATTCAGATCATTCATTCTTTCAACAGTAATTCAGTGCTATATTTCTATCTGGGCACCATCCTACCTGTATAATCAGAAGGGTGGTGGAAACATTCATTCAGATAGTAACTAGTGCCAGAGACTATGTCTCCCTCATTCAGGCACTAAAATATGATGCTTGTTTTGATACTTCAACTGCAACCCATGAATCAGAAATCGAATAAGGCTAGCGAATTCCTATTAAAGACTGTTGCTTTTTTTCCTCCAAATTACCAAAAGGTTATTTAAAGCACTCAACTAGTTGAGAACGAAACATGCAACTTATAATTTTGGAATGATGCCGAAAAGATATCACCTATATCACCAAGATCAACTAAATGAAGTAGGGACTAGGATACTCATAAAGCAACGGCACCACAGCTTACACCACATGATCAAACCTCAGTAGATGTTTCAGGCATCATAAGACTTGGAAATTTTACTATTGAACAGATTTTTAAATTTAGAAAAGGGAGGGGGAAGATAAAGGTAGAGAAGCATTTACATGCACACACAAACAATAGATTATGGACGTGCAACTCTATATAGCACAAATGGATGTGAATGCCAACACTGGAAATGCCCCCAATGTTAAACCAGATGTATAAAAGTTGCAACAGTAATAGAATCTACTTTTAATTTGCCACGACAATCAAAGAAGCATGGAATATTGAAAGCTTACTTCAGATTTAACACCTCAATGATCCTCACAAAACCCTATTAAAGTTTTTAGAGCAGGAATGTCGTTAGTGGGAAAATCATTCAGCAAGGCTCTGGTGGCAGCATCTGCAGAGAATCCCCGATTGACCATTTCTTCCACAAGTTGCCTTGCCATTGATGGATCCTTGTGTTGGAGAAATCCTTGGATAATGACATTATAGGCGCATTTGTCAGGTGTACATCCATCCTCTTCCATTTTTCTAAAAAGCTTGTGTGCTTCAATTATTAGTCCTTCTTTGCAAAGTGCACCAACTAATGCAGTGTATGTATAAACATTAGGCTTCAATCCTTCGTCAATTAGTCTAGAAAACAATTCCTTTCCATCCTTAATCTTCCCACACTTGCACAAACTATCAATGAGGATGGTGTAGATTACCAAGTTAGGTTTCACAGTGCTCCTTTGCATCTCTTGAAATAGAGCAAATGCCTCTTCAAGATTCCCATGTTTGCACAGGCCATCAAGCAACACTCCGTAAGTCATTATATTTGGCGTGTGGCCATGTGCACAGATGTACCTGAAAAGCTGTTGTGCAGCCAAAGGTCTCCCTGCTCGACACAAGCCACTTATGATAGTAGTAAAAGTAACTATGTCAGGAACTAAACCTTTTCTCAACGTTTCATCAAGAAGTTGCACTGCCTCCTCAATCCTTTCGATCTTACAGTATCCATTCATCAAACTAGTGTAAGTATAAACATTAGGCGTGCAGCCCTTACTCACCATTAAATCAAATACGCTTCTAGCTTCATCCATTTGCCCTCGCAAGCAATACCCATCAATCAGTGTACTGTAATTAACAACATTTGGCACACAACCTACCTTTTCCATTTGCTTAAGAAACCCAAGCGCCTCATTGGCTTTCCCACTTTTAGAAAGACTGTTGATTATCACATTATAAGTATATACATTGGGTTGAAGACCTCTCACCAGCATATCGTCATACAACATCATAACTTGATCCATTTTTCCCTCCATACAAAGCCCATTCAATAAGGTAGTAAAGGTTACAATACTAGGTTCCAACCCAAGCTTAAGGATTTTGCTCAAAACAGACAACCCAAAATCAACGCGATGTAAATGGCAGAAGCAATTAATCAATATACTTAAACTATGTATATCCTGTTCGATTCCTAGAAATTCTATTTCTTTGGACAAATAAACCACGGTCTCATAATGTCCCATTCTAACAATTGATGAAAACAATTTACTAAATTCGACTATACAAGGCAGAGGTTTCCTAAGAAGCATGAGCCTGAAGGATGCTAAAGCATCATCCTTGTCTTTAAACCATACCTTGTTATGCCCGCTGCCGCTGCTGAAAGAAGAAAAAAAGAAGCCCATGATACCTATTTGCTGTTGAAGACGAAATTTAACAAGGGCCTGAAAAATCACCATCGCCGCCATTATCGTCTTTCTTCACCACCCCTGTTTTTATTTTCCCCTTCTTTCTTTTGAAATGAAGAGAGAGGGGCGAGTTTGCCAAAAAGTCTTGAACTCTTTGAAGGGAGACCCGACCGCACGTGAGAGAGAGACAAGTCTCGGGCTCTCAGCTCCAATTGCTGCTCAAGTTTCCTAAGAGGAGCTCTCCTTACTCCTTAGGGACCTTAGGGTTTAGCTATAATAATAAAATCTTTAATCAATTAAAACAAAGTGGTAGGTAGGTAGAGCATTATTTTCTCAACCATAAATAAGGTGGAAAACCTTGAATTTTAGGAGTGAAGGTGAAATAAATTTTAGAGAAAAAAGAAATTAATAATAGGGCTAGGGAACAAGGAATAACTCTTGAAGGGCAGAATATGCATTTTGGCTTGGGAGTGTGAAATAAGCTTTAAATTTGAGCAGAGGTCGCAATTCACTTGTCAATGCCGAAGTTTTTATTCTGAAAAATGATTATAATTGTATTTTAGATGATTATAATTGTTTTTTAAAGTATTTTTTATTTAAAAATATATTAAAATAATATTTTTTTTATTTTTTAAAATTTATTTTTAATATTAACATATCAAAACGATTGAAAAATATATAAAAAATAATTTTAAATAAAAATAAATAAATTTTAACTAATCTTTTTTTGGACTGCAACCCTAGACTAGGAATACATACCTTAGAGAGAGAATCATGCTGAGTAGTAATATTAGTAGTTTCTCTTAAAAATGATAATACATTCAATGGAATTCAACTTTTAGTGAGGCTAGTCCAAATTTTACGAGAAATTTACACATTTTAAAAAAATATAATTTTATTCATTTTATTTTTTATATTACCCCATCTCTTTCTTTTTATTCCTATATCTCTAAAAATAGAGATGGATAGATAAATATTATAGAGCAACTAGTTTTAATATTATTATTTTTAGTGTTGTAAATTAAAGAGACTGGCCTCTTATTTTTTTATATACCAATTTAAAATTTATTTTTTTGACACTCAAAATAATTACAAACATCAAATTTAGAGTTCAAACTTTGTAAGTACTAGTTAAAATTTAAAACCCATCCAGTCCAAGATATGCATTAGCTTCACTTTATTTTGTATTTAATTTCTAAAAAAAATTAAATATTTGAAAACGTAGATAATCCCGTGATCCTATCCATAAATTGAAGGCATGTGGAGAAGTGTTGATTGATCTGATTGGTACCAATTTTCAGGTTCTTCCACCTTTGGTATTGCCCGCAAGCAAACATAGCAATAGACGTCCTTGTTCAGGTAATTCTTACGGTACTAAACTATTCCATTAATAGCTAAAACCTGCAATTGCTTAAGAAAACAGGTAAATGTTCTTTGCATGCTGGGATTGATCACTTGGACAGCCACTTGCTACTTTGTTTACAGGCCATTTCTGGTCAGGCAATTCTTATAACTTCCCCTGGCAAGTCTTCTCAGGGGCCATTTCAACTAGAATTTGAGAAAACCGACTCAAGAACAAAGGGAATCTGCTATGCACTGAAAGTGTTTATGAAATAACAAGAAACGCTAAATGAGATGAGCAGTTTCAGAGCACAAATTTTATTTTATTTTTCTCTTTTAGAGAGAAGACATGTTGATGTATCGAGAGGACGCTTCTGCAAGTATATCAAAAGAACAACGAGTCTAGCAAGTGGAAATATTTAGCAAAGGGAAATAGAGGGATAAAACAAATACTAACACTTAATAGAAAACCATGCATCATTTACAAACACAGGGAACCACAAATTTGAACTTAATCAATAGTGCATAATGAAATAAAAGACCAACATATGGCGAATGTTAGATGAACAGAAGAAGGAATACAAGCAGGTTAGCCATGTCCAGCGGTAATTTATATTCATTTTTTAGCTCAGTTTGTTTTTTGATGGCACGCCAGAGAAGGTCCAGGAATAGTAGCTCTGCTTTTATTCGCTGATTCTTCGAAAAAGTATACCCGTGTTCACATCAGAAGGATAATAGAAGACATGGAAAAAGAGGGGGGGGGGGGGGGTTACAAGAGACAAGGGCTGCATCTAAGCTTAACTATAGATTAGAGTGCAGCAGTCTTCCATGTATTTCTACATGGTGAGTCAGCAAACTGGATTTCTGATATAGATCCTTGCGGATCTAGCCAACAAAAACAACATCCACAATGTCTGGAAACTTCTCCTTGATGGCTGCTTTGATTCCTGAACCAATAGACTCAGGTCCCGTGTACTCAACACGGCATCCCCCATTCTCAACAGACAGCACTTCCACGCTCCCCCCAAAGTTTTTAATAGCTGGTCTCAGTATATCCAGATGATCATTTACTGCCTACATTTCCACAACAGCCAGAATTAAATTACTATTACAATAATCAAACAAATTCAACACAAAAAACTAAAAATAAAGAAAGGGTATTGCAAGATGGGACTTGCCTCAACGGTTGTCTCCTTTGGTTCTTCGAAAGATAATTGGCGAATATCTTGAACAGCATCTCCAAATTTTTCTTTAAGAACTCTTTCAATTCCCATTTTCATGGTGGTTTCTGAGCTAGCACAGTTCCCACATGCTCCTGTTATTCATTCAAATTGGGTAAGCAAACCCATCATGTATGTATGTATCTATATATATATATATAAAAAAGTCAAGAAAAATTGGATTCGGGTGAAGAAGAAATGACCTTGGAGTTTGAGAGTGATAACACCATCTTCAACAGACACAACATCGACGTTTCCACCATCAGAAATCAAGTAAGGCCGAACCTCCTCTAGAACAAGGTCTACGTTTTGAGGGTTGAGCTCGAATTGCTGGGCCGAGTGCAGTCCTGGAGATGAGGAACCAGTGGGCGCTGTCGCTTTAATGGCAGTTTTTTGGAAGATCCTTCTTCCAATTCCAACAAGTGGTATGCGTTGTTTAGTGGTTAAGGATTGGGGTGGGCATGGACGCGAAATGATTGATGGGATTTTCGGACAAGAAGGTAGGATTTTGGGCAGCGCCGTTGACGCCAAAGATGCCATGATTTTTGTGTTTTTTTGAGGCGAAGGGGATTGGATTGATTGTTTTGGGAATTCCTTACCAGCCTGCCTGTCTGCCTTGCTTTGCTCCGGGCTCACCCGCCTGGTAATTAGCAATCTGTGGTTTTATTTTAAATTATTTTTTATTTAAAAATATATTAAAATAATATTTTTTTAGTTTTTAAAAATTACTTTTGAAATTATTACAGCAAAACAATTTAAATATATATATATATAAAATTTAAAATAAATAAAAATTCAAATTTTCATGAAATATCATTTGAAATGCAATTTCAAACATTGCATTGATAATTTGCTAATGTTCTCTTTATTTGGTTGCTATAAAAAAAAACAAAAAAATATAAAAAAAAATTGTATTTGACAATGATGTACAAGATAAATTAATTGTTTCTCTATTCTATTTGGTTATGGTAGACAAAACATGATAAAATATTTTTAAAAATATATTTTACTTTTAATATGTATTATTATCAAACTTAAATATTTTAAAAAATAATTAGATATTATTTTTTTCTTTAGTTTGTATTAAATGTTGAAATTAATAATATTATAATAAACATAATTATAAAATCAAAACTGGCCAAACAGGTTGACCCAGAACCGGGGCTTGGATTGATCTAAGTTTAAGAAAAAAATAAAAGAAGAATTGACTCGACTTGACTTTGTCAAACACTCAGGTCCACCCGGATAGAAAACATGGTCAAAACCCATAGACTTTTTTGAAAAATAAATTGGTCAAAACAAGATTGTTTTGATTATTTTTTTAAAAAATTTAGGTCAATCGAGATGACCCTCCTGACCCGTGACCTGAACTTTGTCTCTAGTTGAGTCCCGAGTTAGATTTTAAAACTTTGATGATAATTGTTTTTATCCATACGTCAACTTGGGTTAACCAAGGTTAACCCTCCTATCTTGTCACTCTGATCTTGTCTCGGTTGACCATCGAGTCAGGTTTTAAAACTATGATAATAATTATTTTTATACTTATATGGACACGGGTTGACCCTTCCAACATATGATGTGAACCTCGATTTAAATTAGAAATCTTATGAAATGAATGAGGAAATTAAAAACAAATGATGTAAAATAAGTAAATTGAACATTTGAATGAAAGATATGTTGTTTGATTTCGAGACCAGGAATAAATTGTTTGTGTATCAATTTTTTAAAAATAGAATACGAAAAAATGGCTAAAAATTAAAAAACACATAAATACAAATAAAACTTAAATGAAAGTAAGGTGAGGAAAGAAAGGTATTGGGATGTAAATTGAAAAAAATTAGTGTAGTCAACTAAAAGTCAATATTAAAATGTGTTATGGAGAAAAATATTACTCAACAATTAAAAAGGTACAAAGTGAGGACATAGTGGGAATTAATGAAATTATTGATGTATAAATATATATGTGCGCGCGCACACATGTACATGTGGTTGACTGGAAAGGAGAATGAAAGAAAATGGAATTTTAGAGAGTTCATGCTAAATCCTTCAATTTCTCTTGTAAATTCATGTGATATACTAGTTTTAATGAGGATTTAGTGGAATAAACACATAAACACCCACTAAAAGAGACTTGGGAAAGAAATTGAATGGGAAAAAAAAAGAGGTCATAGTTTGGCAAGAAAAAAAGGAAGGGCTCGGAAATTTTGATTAGTTGACATTTAAAGCTTAGATTATTAGCAAGTAAGGTATCTATAATTCAACTATGCAAACTTAAGCTGATTTGTGATGATTATTAGATAAATTAAAGAAATTTAAGTTAGGGTTTGTAATGAAATTAAAGGAAATATGATTTTCTTTGAGATTGAGTTATGTGGACTATAGTAGGAGAAAATAGGAGAGAAATAATGGAGAAAGTTGAAAGAGAACATGTATTCTCCTGATGAAAGTTTCGGCCAAGGCTAAGATAAAAAAGGGTTTGAACTCAATTCATTTAATTAATTATGAATTTTATCCTTATAAGTATTTTGGACAAAGTGAGAAGTTTACTTATATGTGGTTTACTTATATGTGAATTGGTATAACGAGTAAGTTTTTACTTGGAAGAGTTTTGGCTATATCAGGTAAAATGTAAATTGGATTAGTTGGTTTTTAAGATGTTGTGTTTTAGTGGTGTTGTAAGATATATGGAATGACAATGTTTACTTTAAATGGTGAGAGGATGAATGAAAATACTTATTGGCTTGTTAAATCCGTAGTTTGAAATCTAGGCAGTCTCATCACCTACTTTATAGAGGAGATTATAACTTGAAAGTGATAAAATTTTGGATAAGTCTCTTCAGGAAAGTTGTAGCTAGGGATGTTAACTTTTAAACGGGACATACTTTTTTTTTTAATATTGAGTTATAAAACTTCAGGCATGGGTTAAAAATTGAGAAGGGGTTGAATTGAATGTTGCTAGACCGATTTAATAGGTGACTATAATGGGTAGTTTTGGGTGCGTTAATGGCATAACTGAGTTTTCTTCTCTTATGTAAATTTGTAGCTTTGTACCTTAGCTTCCGGAAGAGATAAGCTACACCCAAAATTGAATTCTATAACTTTGGTTAGGATTAAAATAAGGAACGATGTTCTTAAAGTAAGACTTGAATGGTAGAAGTTATAAAAATGAAACTTGAGTATACTAGAGTATACATGTGTGTATGAATTATAAGAAGTTTCAACTATTAATTAGATCGAGAATGTAGATTGAATGAAAAGTTTAAATGAAATTTCAATATAAGTTAAATGGTAAATGAGGATTAAGTTAAAATAAATCAACTTAGATGATACTATATGGAATGAGCATTGGATGAAAAGTGATATGGTATACTTGTTAATACAAAAGATGTATTGTATAACAACATGGAAGTATATCTAGAGCACAAACAACATGTAGGTGCATACCACCTTGATACTTTAGTACTAAGACAAATGACTGTAATTTCATTTAACGTGCCTTGTTTTCTAAACTAGTATTGCTGTGATTTGAACTAACTTCCCGATAATAGGACTAGTATCCGACAATGAGTGGAGGAACTAACTTCTTAGTAACGTGACTAGTGACTAGTGCCTAGTAATGGGTAAAAGGACTAGCTTCCTGGTAATGAGACTAATAACTAGTAATAGGCGGAAGAATCAATTATTCAGTAACAGAACTAGTGCTTGGAAATGAGTAAGAGAAAACTAGTTACCTGGTGGTGGGGCCAGAGCCCAATAATAGGCAGTGAAGCTAAACACTTGGAAATAAAAGATCATGCCGAGAATGGTCTAGTGTGATTAGGTTGATGATGACTGGGACATATGATTTATTATGATGTTTTGATACAATCATAAAAAAAAAATGGATTGAAAATGATGAATTAAGATTAAATTGTATCATTAAAATTATTTTATTGATTGTATGTTTCATGATATAGTTAAATTTATAATGTGTGATAAATCAATTTCAAGTTTTCTATAGCCGCATGCAGAATGATAGATATTTAGAACTTGAATTAATGGACATGTAATTAGTAGTCCTTTTGTAATGTACAAGGACATGTAAATAATATTAATTCCTCGGAAGTTATAATACTTTTGATTAACTCTCGCTAGGTTATTACATGTTTACGACTTCTTTTAGACACGTAAGAATTATACATATTAATAACTTGGATTGTTCTAGTTACTTTTATGAAGAGTATTGGAACTATGATTATTAGATGAATTTCTAATGATAATTCCATTTTAGGTGTTTGATTTATTTATACATCATTTAATTTTACACATATTGTAACTTTGAGTTGTGTTTATGTGTAGTGAAGTCCAAGATAGTGAGACATGATTGTGATGTTGATTTGATGTGTGTTTGAAGTTGTTGATAACTTGGTACGGTTTAATTACAGAGGAAATTCCATCGAAATTTTAGTAGATCTATTAATAATTGAAATTGCATAATCATTTGAATTAATGAATGTTTTAAAACTATGATAATAGTTATAATTTGATAATTTTAGAATTAAGAGTTTTTTATAATGATATTTTAGAAATAAAAAAATAAAAGATATTGTTTTTAAAGGCACGTCGTCTTTGTATTTCCTCACAAAAATTCACTCTAAAATTGCTCAAAAGACAAATTTATTTTTATATACTTCTCTTTATTTATGTGTTTCTTTCATCAAATATATTTTTTGTTTTCACTGTTTTTTTTTTGTTTTTTTTGTCATAAAAATATAACCAAATTCTATTTTGCAAATTAAATCAAAATTCTTTAAAACATTAAAAAAAAGCGTGTAAGCATTATTGATATAGTTTTAGTAGAAAAAAAGTTTTAATTATAAATTATAAATTTAATGTATATATTTAATAAAATAAATTGAGAATTATATGTACTATTAAATATTTTAAAAAAAATTAACATTAAGTAAACACATAATTTTTTTCGGCATAGGTTTCATAATTTTAACTTCATCTCATATTTTAAATTGTGAATTTTATAGATTAATCATTTTAATTTATTCAATATATTAATATTGCAAATTTTTTTTTAAAAAAAAATATATCATGCAACAGGGTATATTCATGTTTCTTAAAAGTGTTTTGGCCGGCATGCATCAAATGTTTTACTTCTCAATGGCTTTATAATTTGTTTAAGGTTAAAAAGAAAAATATTCGACCAGCTGCATGGGAAAAAAATATAGTTTCGAGCTAAGACCATGTTTGTTTCCCGGAATTCACTTTCCGGAAAACTATTTTCCAAACTTTCCTGTATTTGTTTGCCATTAGGAAAGTTGGTCAACGGAAAACACTTTCCAGTCAAAGAAAAATTTGGTTTGGTTTCCAGGAAAGTGTTTTTCCTTTTGGCTGTGTTTGTTTTCCGGAAAGTGGTTTCCGGGAAACCACTTTCTAAACTTTCCTGTGTTTGTTTGCCATTAGAAAAGTTGGTCAACGGAAAACACTTTCCAGTCAAAGGAAAATTTGGGCGGAAAACACTTTCCGGAAGTTGTGAAAAATTTAGAAATATCATTATTTGCTGATTATATCAAATTTGATCCTCAAACTTTTAATTGCTATATATAATT
>Ga0307517_10003040_pt1 | contig 26500 bp, 23 predicted proteins | sample 23_EM_MG_FD_194515 | JGI IMG/M metagenome (GOLD analysis project Ga0307517, IMG submission 194515) | Populus trichocarpa ectomycorrhiza microbial communities from riparian zone in the Pacific Northwest, United States - 23_EM | ecosystem: Host-associated > Plants > Roots > Unclassified | place... | reverse complement strand
TACTTATGAGTCATAAGGTATGTTGGATTTTACACTATGACGTTACTTGACTCATAGTTCTCACATGACTATGCACTTGCGAGTCATTGTTATGTTATGATTGGTTGATTGTTTCATGACTCACAATGGTGACATCATATGATGTAATGATTTTCGCACATGACTCATACTATGAGTCATGGGTTTCACGCATGTGACTCGTTTGAGCACATGACTTGGTTTATGAGTTTTGATTGGTTAACGGAATGATGTGCGATGACTCATATGAGTCATCGATGGATTTCGCGCTATGACTCACTATGAGTCATAGAGGTTTATGTAGCGCGAGGTGATGAGTCACCAGGGTTAGGGTTGTGAGAAGATGCCTATATAAGGCGCTTGGTTCCGACCAAGAGATAGGCCACGAACCATCTCTCCTCCACCTCCGGCGATTGAAATCTCAACACCACGGGAAATCATCGTCACTTTCCCCCACCCACCTCTCTTCCCCCATCATGGCTACTGCCTAGGGGTTGACGTTAAGCCATCTACCCTCCTCTCCTGAGGCACGCATGCCTCCCCTCCTTGGGGTTCTCGTTCCTGTTCATCGTTGACACCCGCTCATGAAGTTCGGTTCTCCCCCTTACCCCGCACTTGCTTTGCACCTCGCTTAGCATTTTGCACGGTCGGAAAGCTTCTCGCTTCGTTCACGGTCGGCGATATGGCGTCCGGACTCTCGGTCGAAGTAAGGCTTCGGTTCTGCTGGGCTTGTACCTCTGATGGGGAAAGCTTCGGTTAGTAACATCACGGTCCCGCTCGGTCTCGCTGTCGCCCCAAAAGCCCTTGCTATGGCCCGTTAGTCGGTTGTGGCTAGCCCGCTCGCGATCCTTCCTCCACCCCCCTCCCGGTTCAGTCCGCTGGCACCGTACTGCCCCATAAGCTGGCACCTTACTGCTAATCCTCCTCCCCGGCTCGCGCCCTACTGCTCCCCACTGGCTGGCACCCTACTGCTACTCACCGGCTGGCACCCTACTGCTCATCATCGTTGGCTGGCATCCCCTCTGCCCGGTGGCTCCGCTCGCCCACCTACCTCTCTCCCTCCTGTACGTTTCTATGAGTTGTTTCCCTACGTGTCTGAGGTGCGAGTCTTAGGTGGTAGGCGGGGGAGGTTTCTTCTATGGTCTCGGGGGGTTTGATTTTTCCTATGACGAGGTGAAGCGGGCGGGATGACTTTTGCTTATAGGTTTTTTATCTCCATAGCTAGCGCTGCATGAGTCTTTTGTACCTTTAAACATAATAACGATTTGATTACAAAAAAAAAAAAAAAAAAAAACCGACCAAGAGATAGGCACGAACCATATCCTCTCCACCTCCGGCGATTGAAATCTCAACACCACGAGAAATCATCGTCACTTTCCCCCACCCACCTCTCTTCTCCCACGATGGCTATTGCCTAGGAGTTGATGTTAAGCCAACCTTCCTCCTCTTCTGAGGCCTGTCGGCCTCCCCTCCTTGGGGTTCTCGTGCTTGTTCGTCGTTGACTTGCTCATGATGTTCGGTTCTCCCCCTTACCCCGCACTTGCTTTGCACCTCGCTTAGCATTTTGCACGGTCGGAAAGCTTCTCGCTTCGTTCACGGTCGGCGTTACGGTATCGGACTCTCGGTCGAAGTAGGCCTCGGCTAGCTGGGCTTGTACCTCTGATGGGGAAAGCCTCGGTTAGTAACATCTCGGTCTCGCCTGGGGTTTGTCGTCGTCCCAAAAGCCCTTGCTATGGCCCGTTTGTCGGTTGTCGCTAGCATGTTCGCGATCCTTCCTTCTCCCACCTCCCGGTTCTGTCCACTTGCACCGTTACTTCTACAGCAGCTGGCACCTTACTGCCTCCTCATCCTCCCCGATCGTTCGTCCACTCCTCGGTTACGCCCAGTCGTGGTATTGCACTATCTCCTTGCCTGGTGTCCAATGCCTTGGATCGCTGTAATTACCGGCGCGACCGTATGTTTATGGTTACAATGTCAGCCCACAAGTCCAGTGGGTTTCTCTCGTAACGGCGATCACACGTCCTCCCCCCCGGGCCCTGTCGGGCCTTCGCGAGCGAATCCTTTCTTTTGTTTTAGGGGAGCCTGCTGAAGGGTTTGGGTCTGTCTCCTGTCCGTCTCTATGAATTGTTTCCTTACGTCTCTGGGGTATTATTTGTCTCAGGTGCTAGGCGAGGGGGATTTTTCCTATGGATTCGGGGTGTTTGATTTTTCCCATGACGAGGTGAAGCGGGCCGTTGTTGGGATTAAGGTTTTGTTCACGCCATAGCTAGCGCTGCATGCGAGTTCTTGTACCTAACAAAGAATATATGAATCAAAAAAATAAAAATATAAAATATAAAATATAAAAAAACCGACCAAGAGATAGGATCTTCACGCAACCATCTAAGTACTTTTCTATACTTAAGATATTGCAATACAATTACCTTTACTTTCTTTCTATATACTTCTCCTCTACCAAAGCCTACGCCTCAAGAACCCGGAGACTATTCTGATAGTCTCGACGGGCCGCTCAGACATAGGACTATTGTGATAGTTCTATCAAGCACGACAACCCACTCATCTTACTATCTGACGAGATAGTATCCTTCGACGAATCAATCAGACTAGCAAGCCAGTTCCGTACTATCTGAAGAGATAGTATTTCCCTATGCCTGTTATAAAGAAGAAGACTTGCTCACTATAGGAAACAACTGTCGTTGCCTGTTGCCTAACTACCTAACAATAGGATTGTTACATCGCGTAACATAACCCCTATGACTCATAATGAGGCATAGTGCGAAATCCATCAGCTGACTCGTATGAGTCAACTGCGCACATCCCTTTCCATCCAGCCAAACCCATAAACCCGATCATGTGCTCAAATGAGTCACATGCGTGAAACCCATGACTCGTAATATGAGTCATGTGCAAAAGTCATTACATCATATGACATCACCATTGTGAGTCATGAAACCATCAACCAATCATAATCAACTAATGACTCGCAAGTGCGCAGTCATGTGAAAGCTATGAGTCGAAGCGACGTCATAGTGCAAAACCAACATACCTTATGACTAATAAGTATTAGTCATGTGAAATCAACCTTGCTTAGTCACGATTCGTGACAGCAGGTCATGATAGTGAACAGGACGCAGATAACCTCGAAGAAATGGCTGCTGGGGAGGATTATCATTATTAGGCTGATAGGAACGAACAAAGTATAGAGAACGATAATAGGTGTATCTCCGATGATGACGAATCACACAAGAAGGACACCGAATAGTCTTGCCTGGATCAGGATGGCAGGCTAGCATTTGGAAGAGAGCCAAAGGTTATACTACCTGAGCGTGGACTGGTTGAATATCAATATGCACTGCCTGGACCACCTTGAAACCAACATGTAGATCACTTGAGAGGCTATGAGCAAACAGATCCTCAAGAAAGAATCTGGGATAGTACTCGGGGGTAGCTAAAAGTCGGGCCCACCTCCATTACGAGGCGCGGAATTTGTATAGTGACTAAGCCGGATTAGGAAATTCGAGTGATATCCTGTGAGATTTTTTTGGTGGTGGCAAAAGGTCGGGACCGGTGACACAAGCACTTTCGCTGTGTTTTCTCAAGCAATACGCTGCGCGAGTGTGTTCGTATTACCGGGCCCCAATTACCCTTGTACCCGAGTACAGTCAAGATGTATGTTGCATCCGACACTTATGAGGAGGAACGATCACAAGAGGGTATGGCCGAGATTCTCAGTGAAGGCGTGAGCAATCTTGAAAGTATTGACCAAAAGGGTTACGAAAGTTCTGGCTGCATAGCAGGCTCAAGGGCCCACCTGAAAGAGGATTGTTCCAAGGAGGAGGCTCTATCGGGAACTACTGATTCACTACTCGTTATACATGTAACCCGCGGAAAAGACTAGACAGGAACTAATACCACAATTCAAGTTCCATCCAGGAAGCGTGCCAGAACTGGGGGGAAAGAAAAGAAAAGATACCGTTTCCACTAAGTTAATTTCGTGTAAAATAATTATAAACTCCGAGAATTTGACTGAGTAATTGAGAAGGCATTTTTACTATCACCTAAGTTATGCTAGTGGCCAAGACATGCCGAGAAGGTGTCAAGTGAACAATATATACCGTAGTGAATGACGAGCGGCCATGGATTGCTTGGAAAATGCCCTATAAAATCATGGGAGTGCATGTGGGATCAGGCGGACGTGGTCCATTTTCTGACCCTCGTCTGCCCGATCACACATGCACACCCCCAAGTAAATGTAAGAGTGAGTAGAAGGATTCTATGTTTTCAGAGGCGGAAATTTAAGAAGTCTAAATACATTGTCCATTTATTTGAGTTCTTACGATAAGCTACAGGAACAGGAGCATCGTTATGAAAATCATACCCACAGAAAAATCATACGCACACGAAACATACGCTCAGGAAAAATCATACCCCCAGAAAGATCATACACACAAATCATAAGCACACAAAATCATACTCTCAGAATAATCATAGGCCCAAAATAATACACTCGTAATGGTGTCCTAGATAATACGCACTAGTGCAAAGGCTAGTTGCATTGACTCTAGTTAGTCGAGTTTGTCAGGTCATAGCGTGATTTGTCTTCCTCTATATTCTTTCTGTTTCCCCTTTTCTCCCATAGACCCAAAAACCATTCGCCCCGCCGCTCCCTGAATCTATGTCCCGCGCTGCACCCCCTTGAACCCAAGTTTCTCCTTGCCTGAGTTCCTCCCCACCCAAGTCTCTCCTTACCCTCCCATCTACTGGAGTACATTTGGATACTTTTATCGTCGGTCTATACCAACCGCACTTCGTTCTATCCTGCTTTGAGTGGGAGGGAAGTTTGCTTTGAGCGAGTTTGTGTGGCTACAGAAGACTACGAGAGGGTTATCAAAAATGAAGAAGAGTGATGCAGAGAAGCGCAAGCGGCAGCGAGAACAAACAAAAGCTGCCAATCATCTCCACAACTCTGAACACAGGAGTGAAGATATTGCAAATTCTACCATAGATGCCAAAAGTGTGTTATTCTCTGCTATTTAACCGATCTCTCTGCATGAACTTGAAATTAGCAATTGTTGTATTCAGTTTTCAACTCGGTCGCATATCTATATTCAGGGCATACACTAATCTCCTCGTCGCTTGTATTAGATTTGGGGCAACCATGTCTACAGCTGGATATGGATAAGGTTTATTCAATGAAAAGCAATATTTCCCAAATGTTGACAACCCCCAATCATCCACACGTCAGATACCACCAATGTGGCGATTTTGATGTTCTGGACTCAATCCTTTCACGACCTAAACGGGAGCCAGATAGCAACTTAAAGGGGCGTTTCAAGGAGGAAAATGAGCCCTAATTACACCGGATCACCGCTGACATTGTTATAATAAAGGACAAGTAAGTCATTCATCCTTTGTGCTAAAAATAGTCTTATATACTAAACTATCTTTAGGCAAGGCATTCCATGGGTAATCAAAGCTCGGAATCGCAAGGCCTGTTGGCTATTACCGCAAGTTGAACTGGCGGTACACAAATCTGTTGCATCATGGAATATAGCGGCAGATCATACCCGACATGGTACAAGCGGTACACGGAAGCGCTATAGGCCAAGCCAGATGGAAGGCGCTCATACCACTCATAACGCTGCCAGTGATAGTATGAAGGATGCTACAAGCCTTAGTTCTCCTCCAGGAAATGGAAGCAGCGAACATAACCTGGACGGTACTTTGAGAACAAAAGGCTGTGTCATTGGGCACCGTGCCTTCGTTCCATGAATGGGATCACGAACTCAGAATATTGAACTTGGACCCGGCCCAACCCAGTCATATAACACGAAATCTGCAATTTACGCACCACAAGATTTCGGCCAACAGGTTTTATATTGACTCCAACCGTTGAGGTCCTATTTCAGACTTTCCTCCCGGAGGAGCATTCCAAATCCACAGCAGTGTATGAAACCCTTTCCAATGGAAGAACTGACAATGTTGACAAGGCATTTGGAATATAGACCTCCCGCTCCCTTGTCATCAACGCGAATACCAGTAACCATAAGGATCTGAAGGACGTATGCTATGGGTGGTGTGCGATAGTAGTATTGGGAGACTTTGAGGGCAGTGATGCCTGCTTTCCTGAGCTTGGAGTCAAGATTGATTGTACCCCTGGTATGTAGAGACCCCCGCCCATCTTATCTAATTCCAATAAGTAACTAAGATATATTCTCTAGATTCCATTATTTTCATGCGTTCCTATGCAGTGGAACTTTATATTGGCTCTTTTGTGGGAAATCGGTATAGTGTTGTCCACTTTACACATCAAGCAGCGCACGATGCATATGTGGAGAAGACGAGAAGCGATTGTGGGAGTTCAATAAGATGCCTAAATAGTGGCAGAAGTTGCGCATGCATCTGAATGTATAATAATGTTTCTAATTATTGATTTTTCTATTTAGTATGAGTATATACTTTTGAGCTTAGCCTGCCCTCGTTTGCAAGGCTCTGCCCCCAAAATCATAGCACAAAGCCATATGCCCAAAACCATATGCCCAAAACCAGATGCCCAAAACCATATGCCCAAAGCCAAACCATATGCCCAAAGCCATTGTTACGGGGTAGCTAACACGGTAGCATTCCGAGCTAACTAGGCCAAGGATATTCGAGACAACGGATAATAGTCAGGAAGGCTCGTTGGTAACAGTTAGGTAAAGGTAAAGTAATCAAGTGTAGTCAAATATCAAAGAGGTAAAATATAACTCGCTAACTTGTTATATTGTTAAGGTCTCTTCTCCGTTGCTGGATGATTCTTCAACCACGGGGGGAGAGGCCTATTATTCATATATGTTCATGCTACTTCAACTTCTTTATTTAAGAAGTATCTGCTTAACAATTCAGTTTGTTAGAACAAAGTGCGAACACCGTCTGACCCTGAAAACTTGCCTAGCTCAACTCAGAGAATGTCCCGAACTGCTATTTCATCTGAGGGTGTCCCCACTCCACCAGTAGACAGTCTTCGATCTCTTTGTCATGATAGACCATGTATGAATATGCGGTCCAAATGCCTACACACCAATAGTAATATGGAATATGGAGTAATCAGTTCCGATATCCAGCTATCAAAGCATTATGCAGCAATATGCATATGTGACTAGAGTGAGAGGAGCAGTGTTCTCCAAACATCGTTCCAATCAGCTAAACATATCTTGAAACGTACTCTCATTCAGTAGTCCGAGTCGTCTTCCAGATGCCTCTAGGAAGCCCATAACATTGGGAGCATAGGTTCAGATATATGGTCATCTTATGGATCCATATACCTCACTCTTAAATATTAGGTAATCTATTCCTCCTAGGGTAATAGCCATACACCCAAAACCATGCTCCCAAAACCATATGCCTAAAACCATATGCCCAAAACCATCCACCCAAAACCATACGCCCAAAATCCATACGGCCAAAGCCAAACCATACGCCCAATGCCATACACCCAAAACCATATGCCCAAAACGATATGCCAAAGACAGTCACCTAAAACCATAGCTTTTTATACACCATAGTGAGCGCCCAGTGTAACCAACTATCTGCCTGTTTAGGGTAAGTGATTGCCTGAACCTCAGACCAGATTTAAATAGTGGCTAGTATTTGGGTGGATGGCTTGCAAGGCATATGGGACGTGGCACCTAAACCAATAGTCTTAGAATGAAAAGCCCAAAGCTGTACGCCCAAAGCCATAAGCCCAAAGCCATACATCCTGAATGAGATCACCCAAGGAGAAGCCGGAGGACACTGGCATATCTTCAGGAAGATAGGAATTGTGCATCCATAACTATACAACTATACGCTTAGAGTTATGTACCCAGAATCGTTTGCTTAGAAGTACTTAGAAACATACCTACATTATCCCCTTACAATCATATTCTGAGAGCGATTTCCAAACACTATTTATCTCAAACTAGAAGCCCAAATCATAATGATAATGTGAGCACTATATTCAAATCCTATGTTTTGAGATAGTTGCCGGATTGCTATATGGAATATCCTAAAAGTGGAGTCATCATACTAGACATACAAATATAATTAGGGTGTGTTTGGCCAGCCAATTCTGTTCTCAAATTGTGATTTCAGATCACAATTGAGATGCCAAACACCTCTTAGATTTCAACCTACCATTTGTTTAGTCACAGAATATCACTCGTAGGAATAAGTGGGGCGCCGCACAGGGCCCAGGGCAAGGGTGGGGGATGAGAAGACGGGGGCTGTCTAGGCAATCAGCAGGGAAAGTAAAATACCTGCCCCGCCCCGTAACACACACTATTAGTTCCTGACCTAGGCCAACCAAGGAAGCGAGGCAGTTGACCTAGGACAGCAGCAATACTATAATCACAGTAGAAACATGTATGACCCGCTCCCATCCATAACTGGGCTGCGCTGCGAATTACCAAAGCCCAAGAGGATTCAAGGAAATATAGTGCAGTAGCCAGCTGCACTGCGACTGCTGTTTTGGGATTGTAGGAATGGTTGTGAAAAATCAAATCGTCTTAAATAAGCATTGTAAGAGTATTGAATGAATTTCTGCTCATTTGCCAAAATACTCGCAATCTCATTGTAGACATCCTTAAAAATTACCTTTTATGAGAATTCCAAAAAATATTAAAATATTATTATATTAATTAAAATGGCTAATATACATTATAGCTGAATAGAGGGTCAGTATAGGGAATTGGCACTCATGATGCCAAATATTGAATCCTTTGTACAGCCATTGCCAAAAAGCCAATAAACTTGCTAATTTCTTCTTTCTCCTCACCTTTCTCCTATCCACCAGCCATCACACTTCCATACTTATAAACTGATCCCAAACTTTCACACAGCATCTGCATTGGCCGATCGGAGTCCATTTTGTTTGCAATAGAACGCAAATTTCATTTGTGGGGAATAGTCACTATCTGGCATAGGCCAAGAAATTGCTGTAGCAATTTCATCTCATCATGATTGAAAAGCATATCTTGAAGAACATGGGCCAACCAGGTATTCTGCAGTTGGCTTGCCAGTTGAGCTGTTTCTGAAGAGTAGAGCATTGAGTTGGGAGACTAAGTTGGTCACAATGGTGTCCTCATGATTCCGTTTCATTCTATTTCACTGTAACTAACATACTTTCTTGGCTCGTTACCAACCTCTCAACCTCCCTCTTTGCCTAACCAAAATGCAATATGTGGTCTGGTAAACTCACTCTAAATTAACTCTTTTTTTGTCACTACCAAGCTTACTTGAAACACAGAAGTACACTACCCTTTTACATATTTTTCAACTTTCAAAACCCCTTCTTCCAGTGTAGAACCTCACATCAGTCAAAACCTCACCCAAGCTAACAACACCTACTAAGAATAGAAGTATGGCTACAGTAGGCTCTCAAAGTCACCTACCCCATTACATATCAACCACCCCGCAATAAAAGTTGATAGAGCATTCTGGAGAGAGTGCAATGTGGTGGGGATGTGATTACGGGATGGATAAGTTGCATTGAATACTGGTATTGTGGTATTTTGTCATGTAATCTCACTCACTTGGTGCACTGAAAAAAGCCCGACACCGTATTTACTCGTATCCCATGGACTGATGAGACACGCAGATTCCGCTCCTTCCGTATACGGTAGCTCTATGCTGTGGCTCAGTGGCTCCCCTCTCGAAAAGTCATCCGTCGCCGAGCCTCCATTGGTTGAAAGTTCCTCAGCCACAGCCTAGACCTACCATATACGGAAGGAGCAGAATCTGCATGTCTCATCAGTCCATGGGATAATCCACTATCTCCGTATGCAAGACTATCTCCGTCAATCCCTGCCTCAGCCCACTCTAAGTTTAGTTTGACAGGTTAATAGAATTGCGAATACCAGTTAGCGAGATCCAGCACGCTCAGCATCGCTCCCCATATTCGTAGTGTGGGGGTGACGGGAAGCTACTATGTTCAAGGACGGTGGAGCCTCTTGAAAATTTGGCTTAAGCGTCTCGGTAACTGTGGTAGTGGTGTTTGCATGGAAACGTATGAAAAGCACAGTAGACCCACCCTGCCCTGAGCGAGGTGGTGCCCTCAGCGAGGCACGGTAGAGTTGTTGTGGTGGAACCGGTGTTTAGTAAGAGTCCTCATTGGACTATGAGCGCCGCGCCTCGCTGAGGGCACCACCTCGCTCAGGGTACGGTGGGTCTACTTGTTTTTCTCTTTTAGGGATTGGCGATTTGACAAGTTTAGCGAGCTACGAGTACTCGAGTACCGGTACAGTACAAGGGTTGAGTCATATTTGGAATGTTGATGTTTTAATCGCGGTGGTGAGGGATTACATTTAATGGTAGTAAGAAATGGATCATGTCGGATAGCTTGGGCTTGTGTTGTAATGCTGCGAAAATGGCATTTTTAGCCTAAGATAAACGATCCAGGACCAAGTGCCCATGTGGCAATGCACGGCCGAGCGGGTAGGGTGCTTGGAATGAGCTAATTGGACCAGGTGTTTACCAGTAACAGGGGACAATAATGGTGACCCCGCTTCTCTTCAGCCTCGAGAACTCTATTAATTGACACTACCAAACTCAGGAACCCATCTTCTGAATCCTCCGAATCCTCTACATCGTCCATACAGCTTTCCGGGAGGTAGCCAGAAAAGAGAGATGTCGGATTTTCGTGTCGGGGAAAGTAGCAACACCTTCAATTACAACGATTCCTTTAATAATAATACCGACACCTTCAATAATAATACCAACTCGTTCAATAATACTATCAATAATACCACAAATAATACCACATTCAACCATGTATCAAGCATGGATGAGAGGGATAAGATTCTCACATGGCTGTCCCCACTAGAACCCCGAATACGCCACCACGATATTAGATCCCTCCGAGTGGGGAATGTGGGAGACTGGCTTTTAGAAACAGAGGAATATCGGAATTGGTTCGATGGTAACCGCGGTGGGGAATCCCGTGGTTCGGCCTTGTTTTGCTATGGGGCTCCGGGGGTCGGCAAGACCTACATTAGGTAAGAGATCATATCCTCCGAGAAGCAACGGTGTGGCTAAGAAGTGGTGATGCAAGCTCCTTAGTAGTAGATAAGTTATGTGATTGGGCCAGGGGACAAGATGCTGCAGTTGCGTGCTTCTACCTCGACTTCGCGGCCCAGAGGGAGCAATCCCCAACGGGGATCATGAGTTCCCTCCTGAAACAGGTTGTTGGTCGATTGGAGGAGATTCCGGCAAAGATCGTCGAGGCTTTTCAAGGAGAAGGAGGGGTCATCGGGGGCCGGAAACTAGAACTGGGCGAAATTATGGAGATATTGCAGGATATTTTGTCCTCGCGGCCCACCTTCATATGTATTGACGCGCTGGACGAGTGCTTGGTTGAGCATCGGGCAAAACTACTTGATTCAGTGAAACGGATTTTACACAAGTCTCCGAGGACTCGGATATTTCTGGCAGGAAGATTGCATATCCGAGATGAGGTGGAGAACCACCTTTGTGGGAGGGTGGCGGCTGTGTCTGTTGCACCGAACAAGGATGATATCATCCAATTCTTACGAGCGAGGCTAGGAGAGGATACTATACCGGACGCGATGGATAAGAGCTTGGAGGAGGACATTATCAAGAGTATTCCCGAAACTGTTTCAGAAATGTAAGTAGGGGGTAGGGGCGCTGGAAGAAATAGATAAAGCGACGAGCTGACCGATCTGTGTCTAGATTCCTACTAGTATCGCTAAATATCAAGGCGATCCTGCAGGAAACTACACTCCACCGGAGGCGAGAGAGGCTTCGTACAATGAGAAATGGCTTGGGATTGGGGGATGCATACGATACCACAATAGGGCGGATAAAGGCACAGGAGGGAGATCGAGCAAGACTCGGAATGGACACCTTAATGTGGATTTCACATTCTGAGCGGCCGTTGAAGGTGGATGAGATATGTCAGGCCCTAGCGGTCGAGATTGGATCAAGCGAAATTAACACCAACAATGTTCCTTCGATCCGGACACTGTTAGGCTCTTGTCAAGGGCTTGCTGTCGTCGATGAGGGGTCCTCGACTATTAGGCTGATCCATTTCACGCTCAAAGAGTACTTTTCACGTCATGCCGACTTGTTTGAAAGACCCCACTCGAAGATAGCCGAGACTTGTTTGACGTATCTCAATTTCCAGTCCATTAAGGATCTTTCGGCCAGCTCCTCCCATCACCTCCCAGGCGCACCGTTCTTTGAATATTCTTCCTTGTATTGGGGAACCCACATGCGATTGGAGCTCTCGGCCTCCTCAATATCCCTTGCGCTCGACTTTCTTGGTCGATACGATAATCACATAGCTTCAGAATTACTTTGGATGTCTCTCCACAAGGGGTGGGGTGCTGACTTCCCTCGACACCACAAGGCATTTTCTGCGCTACACTGTATTTCATATTTTGGTATTGCCGAAGTTGTAGTTGAGTTGATAAGGACGAAAAAGTGGGATGTGAACAAAAGAGATAGTACTGGTCTGACTCCACTGATGTGGGCTGCGAGGTATGGGCGTGAAGGAGTAGTAAAATTGCTCTTGCAGCAGCAGCATACTCACCCTGATATACGGGACACGAGAGATGGTCAAACAGCACTCTCATGGGCCGCTGGATGTGGACATGAAGGGGTGGTCAGGATATTTCTGGGTTCGCTATTTGTCAATCCTGGGAGCATCGGCCGTCTGCGCGGAACACATCAAGCAATGGGTCTGCTGCTTGGAAAGAAATACATCAACCCTGACAGTTCGGACAACTATGGCAGGACACCACTCTCGTGGGCAACCCGTGGTGGGCATGATGGAGTAGTGAAGCTCCTGTTGGGGAGGGAGGACGTTAGCCCCGATAAGCCGGACAGTCGTGGCCGAACACTGCTCTCCCAGGCCGCCAGTTCTGGGCATGATGTGGTAGTGGGGTTACTGTTAGGGCGGAGAGACGTTAGCCCCGATAGGCCAGACAATGATGACCGAACGCCGCTCTCGCGGGCCGCCGAGCATGGGCATGTCGCAGTAGTGAAGCTACTGTTGGGACGGGGAGATGTTAGCCCCGATAAGCCAGGCGGTGGTGACCGAACGCCGCTCTCGTGGGCCGCCGAGCATGGGCATGTTGCAGTAGTGAAGCTGCTGTTGGGACGGGGAGATGTTAGCCCTGATAAGCCAGACAATTGGGGCCGAACACCGCTCTGGTGCGCAGCCGGGGGTGGGCATGATGGAGTAGTGAATCTACTGTTGCAGCGGGAGGACGTTAGCCCAGATAGGCCAGATAATCTTGGCCGAACACCGCTCTTGCAGGCCGCCGATCATGGGAGCGAGGGAGTAGTGAAGCTGCTGTTGGAACGGGAAGACGTTAGCCCCGATAGGCCAGACAACTATGGCCGAACACCGCTCTGGTCGGCAGTCGCGGGTGGGAATGAGGGAGTAGTGAAGCTGCTGTTGGAACGGGAAGATGGTAACCCCGATAGGCCAGACAATCATGGCCGAACACCGCTCTCGCGGGCCGCCAATCATGGGTGTGAGGGAGTAGTGAAGCTGCTGTTGGAACGGGAAGACGTCAACCCCGATAGGCCAGACAATCAGGGCCGAACGCCGCTCTCGCGGGCCACCAACCATGGGTGTGGGGGAGTAGTAGAGCTGCTGTTGGCACGGGAAGACGTCAGCCCCGATAGGCCAGACAATCAGGGCCGAACCCCGCTCTCGCGGGCCGCCTATCATGGGTGTGATTCAGTAGTTGAGCTGCTGTTGGAACGGGAAGACGTTAGCCCCGACAGGCCGGACAATGATGGCCGAACACCCCTCTGGTCGGCAGCCATGGGTGGAAATGATGGAGTAGTGAAGCTACTGTTGGAACAGGAAGACGTTATTCCAGATAGGCCAGACAATGATGGCCGAACACCGCTCTCGTGGGCCGCCGAGTATGTGAATAAAGGAGTAGTGAAGCTCCTGTTGGAACGGGAAGACGTTGGCCCCGATAGGCCAGACAATGATGGTCGAACACCGCTCTCGTGGGCAGCCATGGGTTGGGATGATGGATTAGTGAAGCTACTGTTGCAGAGAGAGGAAGTTATCCCCGATAGGCCAGACAATGATGGCCGAACACCGCTCTCGTGGGCCGCCGAGCATGGGAATGAGGGAGCAGTGAAGCTCCTGTTAGAACGGGAAGAGGTCGGCCCCGACAGGCCGGACAATGGTGGCCGGACACCGCTCATCTATGCCACCCAGAACAGGCGTCATGAAATAGTGCAGCTACTCAAGGCCAGGAAGGCAGCAAGGCTCATCTGGTATCAGGCTCTGGGATATGGCTCCTCTCGGCGCCTTCGAGTCTGACCATGCGCCCCGTCTACATCAACCAACGCCTTACTGCTCTTGCTATCCTCTCCCCTAGCTATCCTCCGCCCTCCTTGAGCCACGAGATTGTCCTGCCTATATCGCCATTCGCTAGTACCGAAAACATCAATTGAATAGGCGGAGTTTATGTTATCAACTCTCTAATGTATACATTGGCTATTTCTGACATCCATTTTCCTTTTTCTGGCGTTCCGAGAACTGAAGTTAGCGGTTTTCTCTGATGGATTGGGCCTTCTGCTGTTCTTGTACTTCTCTGTTCCTTTGCTTAATAATAGAACTAAGGTGGGTTGTGGTGTATCATGGTATTATTGCAGAAATGCTTCTGGTGGATTTCTCAACCTTGTCTCTCATAATATTATGATATCTGTTATATGTACGGTATAATGGGAAGACAGCTGCCATTATCTGGATCATCTTAGATCTATTTTGAGCCTTTCCCCCTCCTCCCCTATCCCTCCCTCCAGCCAACAACGGAGCATAGCAGGAAGACGGAGTAGAAGGAAGGAAATACTCAAGAAGACAAAACAAAGTCGGTAAATTTTACTAGCTTCGTGGAAAACTCCGGGGAGTCCACATCGGCGTTTTCACATTATCTAAAGATGAGATGTTATTGGGCTGCAGACACGGGACAAGCTACAAATGAGGCTAGTTCTTGTAACACCGTTAGGGTCGCTGGGAGACTGTGCTGAGGTATGCTGGATTTCCTATAGGGCATGTGGTTAGGTGGTTATGCGGATAGGTACTATAGTTAAACGGTATGATCTATGCGAAGGCGCGGATAGGCGAATATGTGGCTTGGTGCTGTGCGGCGGCTAGGGGCTTAGCAGTAGGTGGTTGCTTTCACATTTTAAGAGACTAGGTATAGCATACTAGTTCTTGGTTTTATTGATATGATACTAATTGCCATAAGGCAGTAGGTATAGAGAACTCGGTTTCATTATGTTTTTTTTTTCATACCCTTTGTCATTAGACATACAGGATTTAGCATGTGGGTAGGGCATCGGCTTTAGGATTCATGGGGTATCTGGAGGGGTTTTCAAACTGCTTGAGATAGCTTGAGTTTAGGATGTGTCACATCAGTGTGTCTTTAGAGCCTGAGTGGGGTGAATGTTGGGAGTTTGTGGTCTTGTTAATTTGATGGAATTATAGATCTCCTGGCATGTTCTCAGCGAGGAGAGGAAGGAGGCCACTAACTACATTGATCGAGATGTTGTGTATAGATGGCCTGAACCATATTGCTAGATTTATGTTGGAGATTTTCTTTAGAATTCCCCTCCCCCGCTAAATAATCATATGCAGACAGCGAATGAATATTTTTCCTCAAGCCATCTGGGATAGTAGTGCAAACCCCCAGTAAACAGCTCTAGAAGAGGCTACCTTGCCAATGACACCCCCTGACCCAACCCCAAATCATAACAAAACCGCTATGATTAGTGCAGTACATGCGGAAAAGGAGTTTAGCTCTATCTCACTCTATCCATTTACACGGCTATACCTGAGCACTATTTATCCCTAAGCAGAGAAGTGGGCCACCACTCACCCTCTTCCCTCGCGGGTTTGACAGATGCGTCACCAACTGTCACTCTTCAAAGTAACTAAATTTCATTTGGTACAACCAACAAAAGACGCAGCAGTACTAGTAGAGCGAGCAGACTCGGAAAAAAACATAGCGTAGCTGTATAACTAGAATATTGCTAAATTTTGTTCCCCCGTTCCACATCCACCTAAAACTGCTAGTGAAGATAGGAATAAGTTATGTCTAAACTATAAATTAACCATCTTGATCTACCAATTCTCACAAATCTCCATCTCCCTGCATGCCCCCATCCCCCTACTTGCTCCCGTGATAGCAAAGGAAAGACATGATCACAGAAATTTCTTCATAAATCGCTCTAATTCTATAACAAGAGTGACCGCCTCCGGCATTCCGGCTTCTTCCATGAGCAACCACAACCCACCATCTGCCTTGGTCAACTCTAGCAAATCCGAATATTAGGTTTATTAGCATGGTATACGATAAGGTACAGTAACTCACTATAAACTTACAAGACGCCATCACAAAAGCCCACCTTAGACCTCGGAGAAGATATTAGACAGGGGAGCTTGCACATGACACATGGTAAGGGAGAAGGTAATCCAACTTCGGTTTTCAAGTACTCAATTAACCCGTCATTGTGGATAAGAATATCGTTGATCTAACCTGATTCTTCCTCGACGACGTCCTGCACAGAATCATCCCAAAATGTCACCAGAGCCTCACCTTCAAGTCCCCGGGCCGAAAATTCTCCAATACTACCAGTTCAGCGACCTAAGCCCGCTTGTTATAGGAAAACTCGATTCACCCGCACTTTCCGCAATACACACTCCTATGACTGGCGATATCATTATATGACATCAAATTCTGTGCCCATAGTGGCAGTTTAAGATACATACGGTATCCGTTGTTGACAATGGGGTCGGGGTGTGGGGTATTGTTCGGACATTAATGCTCCCGGGAATGGCAAGATTTCCCCAGTTCCGCTGGGGGGATTATATAGGTTCGGGACGCCCGGGGGAGAAAAAAAATCGGAGTGACAAACGAAAGCCAGGGTGGAACGAGATATGTCTCTAAACTCACCCATGCGTCGATGTCCTATAGCGCGGTAGGAGATTCGATCACCCTTGACAAGTTAGGCAGGATACCGGCACTAGCAGAATGGGGGTTAGTTCCCCAGTTGGATATTCCTTACTATATTATTTCCCCACATTGGGCGGGGCAAGGCTGAGAAGTGTGGGCATCCTGACAACCTCAACTTCAAGCTCCGTCTGGAGGGCCGGGGAATATAGTGCGATTGTCGTTAAATAGTGTCCGTAGCGGAAACCAATCACTCACTACCTTAGTTAACAGCTAGCTTTTGGGTCACTTCTCACGGTGTCAGAAATGCCATACTCTCGCATTATATATATTTTCTCCGTGTCCAAGCGAGCCTCGTGTCTATACTCTAAAGAAGAGGGAGGTGGAGGGGGAATTTGTAGAAAAAGGTAACCACAAATTTAATGCACAAAAAGGATATAAAACTAGAAAACAAGAGTAAATATTGATGGAAATTTTAAGCCACACTGGTTGATCTCAATACGGCCTCGCACCAACGCCAACTTCCGGACTCAAAACGGAAGCTGGCAAATCTTGACTCAAATGCTTAGGGAAACTCGTAGGGAGGGAGGGGGTTGGGCGGGTATATGGCAGATATGGCGTATTATTTCCTTCGACCACAAAAAATATATTTAAGCTGAGTTGCTGTGGTAAGCTTACTCCGGAGGAGAGGGAGAGAAGGCGATTACTACAAGGCGGCATTTGAACTGAGTGGCGATGAGAGGAGGGAGGCAATGGCGGTGGTACAGATGTTTACGGAGTTGCTACGGGTGTTGCAGAAACGGCACATAGCTTATTTCTGTTCGGGGGCGGTCGGGGCGGGGCGATGCCTCCACGACCTCAGGTCGTGCTGGGGGTAGTAACGTTATCACTTTTGCATCGCCACTCCCAATAACCCACCGGAATGGAGTTCGGCCTTACTTGTCGGGTTTGTGGGGACCGACGTCGTCCCGTGCAATGTTGCAACGATGGACTAGGAACGCGCTTTTTCGAACCGGGGGGTTATAAGATAGAACCCCTTCTAACAAATCGGTAAACAATGATATTTGAAGGTAATTGGAAGCAAAGAAACAAATGAAATGATAGGAAAAGGAAGCATAATGTAGCAGAAAAAGCGAATGAACTAGCACCGGCACTCCACTTCCCCGGCTTCTTAGCAATAATTACTCACAGAGCTAGGTTGAAGGTAGAAATTCACATAAAGGTTCCTGCTATTTTTGCTTACTAAGACGTTAAAGAACCCCCCCCTTCAATCCCCATTTTCAGAAGCCCCGATTCAAAACCCCCCCCTTCTAACCCCCCGGGTTCGATTATCATAAGCCTTCCTTGCAACACTGGCCCCGTGCGAGTAGCACCTTCACTACTCCTTCTTTGGCATGATAAGCAGCGCAAGCGAGTGGCGTTCGGCCGCGCTTGTCCGGCTCGTCAGAGGTCGCCCCGTCCAAGCACTACTTTTTCACCATTCCCTCGTGCCCACTCCTAGCAGCATAAAAGAGTGGTGTTTGGTTGTATATATCTGGTTTGTCTGGGCCAATGTCGTCCCGTCTGAGTGGTATTTTCACCATCCCCTCGTGTCCATTCCGGGCAGCATAGAGTGGTGTTCTGCAGCACTTATCTATTTTATCAGCGCTGACATCGTTCCGTCCGAGCAGTGTCTCCGCCACTCCCTCACACCCATTCGTAGCAGCCCATACCAGAGGTGTTTTGCCTATGCAATCTTCTTGCTCGGTATCACAACCCTCCACTTCTACCGAACCAGCTACAATTTCAACGATCCCGAAGGAGGATGCATAGTGTAGACCACTAAACTAGGAAAGCCCATCGAGACCGAGATTATAGCGACGAAATTCCTGTGCTTCTAATAGGGTTCTCGTGGATATGTGGTTACCGTATTGTTGTCATCAGGCGGCATTTACGCAAGCGATTTCGCACATCTAAAGGTCTCTTTTTGCATGCACTCCCCAATGTAAGGAAGAGTATTCTAGAAAGGATACCGGTATGTCTTTGAAATCGGAAAAGGGACTGGTCGGAAGAGCCCCGGCCCGCTAAGGATTCAGATGACTTAAGTTTCTGCCATTGTCGAATGAGCTGTAGCTTACTGAGAGGCTTAGGGTGAACCCGGAGGTATTCTTGAAAGCCTCCCTCCCTGCCCACGGCGATAAGTCCTTGACAACGGGCTAGCCGGTATTGAGGCTCGGCGGCCCTATTTCGACTGCCACGGCGTGGCACAGTTCATCATATTTCAGGGATCGCTCCGTGTGAGAGATCCACATCAAAGTGGCTATGCCAAGCCTCACCTTCCCCCCACCCTGTCCCTTCATCCAACCCAGCGTTGCATCATAAGCATCCCCCAACCCCAAACCATCTGTCATTGTGCTGAGTTTTTGCCGCCTGCGATAGATTGTGGTTTCTTGTAGGATCCCATCGATATTCAATGAAACTAGTAGGAGTCTAAAGATGTATCCGTTAGTGAATAGCCTAAGGAAGCTTTGATAGCGTCGTTGCTTCTGCCTACATTTCAGAAATATCTTGAGGAATTTTCTTCAGGATATCTGCAGCCTGCTGTGAAGGTATCTAATGATACCATCCTTCTTGGGATTCCTCCAACAAGGCACCCTCCGATCTCGGGTCGGATGTGCGGTCTCCCAGTCATGAATATGCGAGTACCTGGAGACTTTTCGGTATCCTGCCGCGCACTCATCCCTCACCAATGAGCTAACATCGCGGCTTGTCACCGATCGCGCCTTTCTCTCATTGCTTGAGGTTTGTCATGGTTACCTAATATACGTCTTTCCAACCCCAGATCTCCGTAGAAAAACACAGCTGCATCGTTAAATTCGTCTCCCCTACTTCCGACAGCCCAACTTCTAAATTCCTCAGTCCGTAGGAGCCATTCCTCTACATCTCCGACCCGGTGGGCTTGTATGTCCTAGTGCCTGGCTCCAGCAGCGATAACCAGATCGAGATTTGCGACCGGTCATCAGCAACAGTACAGCTGTTCCATACGTTACTAAAAGAGTTAGTATTGAAGGAGTTAGAATTGTCGTTTAAGTGATATTGAGAGATCGCTGTCCGAGAACTAGTAGGGGACAGGTGATCGAGTTAGCTAGTGGGTGTAATTGCGGGAGCTTTGTGGACCTCAGGAATGCCTGGGAGCAACTCAATCAGCCCTTAAATTTGTCCCAATACCCAGCTTGCACCAGCCACGTCTGTACCGCAGCAGGAAATATCATACCGCACCATCTGAGGCTTTATCCTGGTATGATATTAAATACTTACTCGTGCCAAGGTGGCGGCTCAACTTGACTTGCAGCAAAACCCGTAGGAAACAAAAAAAAGAAAGGCACGTGACTTTCTGGCTCAACCTAGGAACTTTGTGGCTCGACATGACATTGATATTCAATGTAACTCTGCCCGATATATCCAAGGGCTTCAACATGAGCTCATCTTGTTTAAATGTAAACTAGAATATTACACCCGTGGGGCGAAGTTGAAGCCAGACCCCGATCGTGGGAATTTCTACGCGAAGTATCCGGCTTCAATTCGGCTCCGCCTGCTTTGAGTGGACCAACAATTTTATTGCCCGGGGAAGCCACGAAGTCATGTTGAGCCTCATTGTCGTGTTGTGGCACAAGGTTAGGTTGAGCCACGGGGTCACGTTGTGTGGTTGGGCACTCTCCAGAGTGCCCCCAGTTTTAATCCTGCGAGCATCCGGGTTTGCTGCGCCTAGCCGCAACCCTGGCACGAGGACTTTAGATATGGCTTTCTAAATATATTCCGCACTACAGTAGTACTCGGGTGTCAGGGTTAGTCCGCGAACACCAGGATTTATTCTGAGCATGAGCTAAAGTGGCAAATATGCAATAGAAACCGTGAATAGATAGTTCAACCAATAGCAAAGCAGAAAGCGTTCGAGGAATTCTTCTGGTTTTCAACACACACCCCTTAGTGCGTGCGCTATTCCTAATATCGTCGTTAGCTTTGTCAGCCTTGTGTTCGCGGACTAGCCCTGGTATCCGAGTACAGTGCCCCGGATAGCACGCTTCTGAAATCCATTCCTGTCAGAGGGCGATTGAACAAAAAAGTGCCCGCTTGCCTCGCAGGTGTCGATGGCTCATTTCGCGTACTCGGACACCCGAGCACCGGCACACCCAACACAACCGCCCCGAGCCATACACGGCTTCGACATGTGTGTCTGGAGACTGGGTAGGTGGATAGTGTGCTGGGGTACTCGAGTACAGTACGGTACCGGTACGGTATGTCGGAGTGCTAAAAAAATACCCATCAATCCCACAAGATTCGATCTCCAACAAGTATGAGAGTTGTCATCATACCGGTACTTAGGCTCGCGACACACCTGCCTAAGCGACATGTCGTTAGACGCGATTCCGCATCCAGTCTTCTGGGCGTGCCGATTGGACCTAGCGTTCGCTACCAAGGCAGCAATTATGATAACCTTCGCTTTTTCAGCCTCAGAAACTCTTCTTTGCTCAAGAACCCATCCCCCGAACCCTCCGCACCAAACCTACAACCTTCCAAACACCAAGAAAAGGAAATGTCCCAATCTTGCGTCGGCGAAAATCGCAATAACAATAACTCCTTTAATAGCAACTCTTTCAATTCTTTCAATAGTCCCATTTCATTCAATAATGTGTGCAATGTGAATAACTTTGTTAGTCCCGACGAGGGGGCTGAGGTTCTCGCATGGCTATCGCCACTGGAACCCCGCATACGGCACCATGATATTAGAGCCCGCCGAGTTGCAGATGTAGGAGACTGGCTCCTACGAACAGACGAATATCGGAACTGGTTCGGTGGCATTGGCGGTGGGGAACCCGATGGTTCAGCTTTGTTTTGCCACGGAGATCCGGGGGTCGGGAAGACCTACATTAGGTATGAAACCGTGTTCTCAATGAGTCGAAGGTATCGCTAAGTATCTGTGATGCTAGTTCCTTAGTAATAGATACATTAGGCGATTGGGCAAGGGGAGGAAATGCTGCGGTTGCGTGCTTCTACTTCGACTTTGCGGCCCAGAAAGAGCAATCCCCAACGAACATCCTAAGTTCCCTCCTAAGACAGGTTGTCGGTGGGCTCGAGGAGATTCCGGAAAAGATCATCCAAGCCTTTCGAGACCAGAAAAACGTCATCGGGGGCCGGGGACTGGATTTGGGCGAAATCGTGGAGATGCTCTCGGATATCTCATCCTCGCGGCCCACCTTCATGTGCATTGATGCGCTGGATGAATGCATGGCAGAGTATCGGGGAAAGTTGCTTGATTCACTCGAACAAATTATGCGCAAGTCCTCAACCGCTCGGGTATTCCTGGCCGGAAGATTGCATATCCAGGATGAGGTGGAGAAACATTTTTCTAGGAGGGTAGCGGCTGTATCCATTGTACCTACCAAGGGTGATATCATTCGATTCCTCCGAGAAAAACTGAAAGAGGATATAACACCAGACGCGATGGACAAGAGCCTGGAGGAGGACATTGTAAAGAGCATTCCCGAGGCGGTTTCAAAAATGTAAGTAGGGAGAAAGGAACCTGGCAAAAACATGTAAAGTCGTGAGCTGACAGATCTGTGCCTAGATTCCTTCTAGTATCTCTAAATATCAAGGCGATCCTACAGGAAACCACTCTTTCCCGGAGGCGAGAGAAGCTCGCTATAATGAAGGATAGTCTGAGCTTGGGGGATGCCTACGATGCAACCATGGGACGGATAAAGGCACAGGGGGGCGACAGAGCAAGACTCGGGATGAACGCTCTAATGTGGATTTCACATTCGGAACGCCCGCTGAGTGTGGATGAGATATGCCACGCCCTAGCGGTCGAGACAGGGTCAACGGACATTAACCCCAACAATGTGCCTTCGATCCGGACAGTGTTAAGCTGTTGTCAAGGACTTGCTACTGTCGATAAAGGATCCTCGACGATTAGGATGATCCATTTCACGCTCAAAGAGTATCTCTCTGGTCATGCACACTTGCTCGACAGGGCTCACTCGAAAATGGCGGAGACCTGTCTGACGTATCTAAATTTCCAGGCCATCAAAGACCTTTCGGCTGGGCCCTTCAGTGACCCCCGAAGCACACCCTTCCTGCGATATTCATCTTTGCACTGGGGAACTCACATTCGAATGGAGCTCTCGGAGCTCTCAAAATCCCTTGCACGCGACCTTCTTGATCAGTTCGGTAATCACATATCCGCAGAGCTACTTTGGAAGTCGGCCGTCGAGCGACATTTTAATTCCCTCCAGCCGTTTTCTGCGCTGCACTGTATTTCATATTTCGGCATTGCCGGAATTGCAATTGATTTAATAGGGCCGAGAAGATGGGATGTGAACCAGAGAGACAGTGTGGGGTTGACGCCACTCATGTGGGCTGCGAGGCATGGGCATGAGGAAACAGTAAAACTCCTCTTGCAGCAGAAGCACACTCAACCTGATCTGCCGGATGCGGAGCACGGTCGAACAGCACTATCATGGGCTGCTGGGAGTGGGCATGAGGGAGTGGTCAGGCTATTTCTTGGTCTGTCGTTTGTCAATATCCGGCGCATAGGCCGTAGGTGGGGCAAAACACAGCAAGTAATGAGTTTACTATTTGGAAGGAAATATGTCAACCCCGACAGGAGAGGCAATGATGGCCGAACGCCGCTCTCATGGGCCGCCCGGAATGGCCATGATGGAGTAGTAAAGCTACTGTCGGAGAGGGAAGACGTTAACCTCAATTGGCCAGACAATAGCGGCCGAACACCGCTCTCGCTGGCCTCCCGGAACGGGCACAATGGGGCGGTGAAGCTACTGTTGGGACGGGAAGACATTAACCCTGATAGCCCAGACAACCACGGCCAGACACCGCTCTCGCTGACCGCCAAAAATAGGTATGATGGAATAACAGATCTACTGTTAGCTCGAGGAGACGTTAGCCCCGATAGGTCAGACAATTACGGTCGAACACCGCTCTCGTGGGTGGTCCGGAATGGGAATGACAGGGTAGTGAAGCTACTGTTGGAACGGGACGACGTCAGCCCTGATAGGCCAGACAATTACGGCCGAACCCCCCTCTCTTGGGCTGTCCGGAATAGGCATGATGGTATAGCGAAGTTACTGCTGGAACGGGAGGACGTTAGCTCCAATACGCCAGACAATTATGGCCAGACACCGCTCTCGCTGGCCGTCAAGAATAGGCATGATGGAATAATGGAGTTACTATTGGCACGGGAAGGCCTGTGATCTCGAGTGTCCCGGGCAAGTGTCTCACCTGTATGGCAAGAGCGTCTATCCTTTAGGGGGGAATGCCATCTAAGAGGGTGATGGCAAGCCCCTGCGCTCTCCGCCCGACACAAGGCCCTAGAGATAAGGCCTCAGTTTAGGATATGGGCAGATACTTACAACTGTTTCTAACCCGTCTGATCCTCTCTCGATTCCCCTGGACGCCGATATCGTCTCGTGGCCGCCACCACCCGTTATTACCGGAAGTCTTAAGTCGGCACGCGGAGTTTCACCACCAAGATATATGTGCGATGTACATCCACTTTTTTTTACAATTTCCCTTTTGCGCTTTCGTCCGTTTCTAAGGTTGGGTCGAAAAGTTTTTCGGACAAGCCTCGCCTTCTACTATTCCTATACTTCTCCATTCTCCCCATTAGTAATAGGATAAGCTTGCGTTGGGGGCAGCATATTGTGGTGGAATTTCTTCGAGAGGACTTTTCAATCCTTTTTCTTTCTCTTCATGCGCTGTACAACGAAAAGACAAATGTAGTGATCTAGAAGATTCAATTTTATCTATTGCGCTCCTTTCTTCATTTTCCGTATCCCCTCCCATCTACCAAGAAGGGAGCATGCCCGGACGTGTTGGATTGCTTATAGGGCATGCGGTTATGTGGTCATACGGATATGCTGATATGCGGGTATGCGGATAGCCGGATATGTGTCTAGGAGATAAATATACGACTATAGGGCATGTGGCCTTGTGGTGCGCGGCGGCTGGGCACTTGGCAGCGTGCTATTTTCCCACCCTATACCGCTGGGCATATGGTAGCGGTTTTGGTTTTGTTGATCTCCATTCTCATTCTGCATTTAGGTATCGGGTATTTGGTTTCACCCGCGTGATGTTTCTTTCGTACCCTTTGTCCTTGGATAAACGGGAATTTGCACACTGGCAGGGCTAGGCTCTAGGGATTACGGGGGGTCATGGGGTTCTGGATTGGAGGAAATGACTAGGATTTAGGATTTGTCAACCCAATGTGTTTCATTAGAGGTCGTTGAGTTTCGGGAGCCTTGGGTGTCGTTTGTTAGATGGAGGTATATTATACGAGGTCGCGCAAGAAGTTATGAAAACAATTATTTAAGGTTAGCTAGCAAAAATATATCCCCGCTTGTTACGGTTAACCGCTCCCTACCCCTGTACACCCCTTGGCCTATCCTTAGTTAGCCAAGAGGGGGGTAGCGGACTAGTCCACCGTTTTTCCATGTTCCGCAACGTTTGAAGCCTATTGCGATCGCACGTTCCTTCTTTCCTTCTTTTTGTGCCTTCTACAGGCCCCATCATAATAAAATAGACACCGTTAGCGAGGCCAAAATAAAAAAGCACCCTTAGATCACAATGGGAATATAAGAGGGTGGGAGGGTTCACCCACGGGGTATTGAGGAGGAAAGGAAGGAAACTCAACCTAAGTTTTCTAATACACAATCATTGCGGAAAGGGATACGGTGGATCAAGCTTGACTCTCCCCCCCCCGATGACTTCTTCCCCCCTGTACACAACCCCACTTCATGTGCTGCCAAAGCCTTACCTTTCAGTCTTTTGTCAAATAATCATCTTACCCCCGTGGGCCAGCAATCCAAAATCTGCTTGTTCGAAAGAGACTTAATTTTGAGCACTGTCTGGAATGTAGTCTTCTTTGGCTGGGACGACATTGTCTAGAACTATTGTCCCTAAGCAAAAGTAACCGAACATTTGACGCAGTAGGGTTCCACCACATAAAGTACTAGGGCAAAAGTATCCGTCCGATCGGTGGTTATGATACCAAGCGACACCTCAAAAAACTCCACCTCTCCGATCAACCACCCCTCAACCACAATGCCTCCCCAGAAGACAGGCTACCTCACTGAGTTTGAGAAAGGGCAAATTGTTGCTCTGAGAAAAAAAGAAATCTCTTTTTCAGAAATCTCTTACATCGTCCTAAGAGTACAGTTCAAACTTTCCATAATCGCTTCCAAAAGAGGGGTGATGCAAACACCCTCCCAAACCCTGGAAGAGCCAAAATTATCACTACCAGAACTTGTCGCCACCTAGTCAGAGAGTCTAAGAAGGCACGCCACCAGACTTTATCAGAATTGCGCAATGATGTTGCTCCTCATGCCTCCCTTGATATAGTCAAGAGAGCTTTGGCCTCAGTCAACATTAAGAAGTGGAGGGCTAGGAAAAGAGCTCTCCTAAAGGATGAGCATGCTGTTAAGAGATTGGCTTGGGCTATGGAGTATAAGAATTGGACAAAGGAG
>Ga0307517_10003039_pt1 | contig 26503 bp, 27 predicted proteins | sample 23_EM_MG_FD_194515 | JGI IMG/M metagenome (GOLD analysis project Ga0307517, IMG submission 194515) | Populus trichocarpa ectomycorrhiza microbial communities from riparian zone in the Pacific Northwest, United States - 23_EM | ecosystem: Host-associated > Plants > Roots > Unclassified | place... | reverse complement strand
TCTGGGTCAAGATGTGCATCACACGATCTTGGCCCTTGCCGAAGTAGTCCTCCTCCTCCAGCAGTCGCATCGTCGGTGCATCCCTCCGAATGGTTTCGACGATCCTCCTCGTCCGATTGTCAGCCTCTACTCCGTTCACTTTCATCTCCTCCAATGCGTCTAGAATGCCCTTGAGGTCGTGGAAACAAAACCACCGTGTCTCGATGAGTTCGTTGTACACCGGAGCCGTGCAGCCGAATACGTAGGAGGGAATGGACAGGTTCTTGGCGTGATCGAAGATGGCGAGCGCGAGGTGGGGATCGTGAAACTTGTCTCGGAAAGTCCTCATGAGGGCGGCGATGATGTGCGGGTAGATCTGGTTATTTTGTACGGAGGATAGTTGTCCTTGAACAGGGGTAGCCACGGACTGTTGGGGTTTGAAGACCTCGTTCATCGCCCATTCCAACAGCTGGACGTCCGTGTCGCACAACTCGATCTCCTCTTTCTTCCTGTCCAGCTCTTCATCGATGTCCGACGTCCACCGCATCCTCTTGATATCCTTCCGGAGGCGTCCAAAGAGATCTGACATCTCCCTGTACTGGGTAGTCGCCCCAACGCCATCAACGGGGGTAAACATCGGGGCCTCCGATGGGATTTTGCCGTTCTTGATTACTTCGGCAGCGTCGAAAACCATATCGAACATGTCCTGGAAGGCGTTCTTCTCTCGTGCTGTCACTAGTGTTCGCCGCACGTTTGAAGAATAACGTGACGAGTGATCCTTGTTCTTTCGGTGGCCGGTGTACATTGGTGGGGATTTCTCGATGCCCTCGAAAACCTTATCCCATGCTGAGTTGTGTGGTGAAAAGAGAGAATCCGAAGGGATAGGTCTTTGGGGGGGGGTTCGGGAATGAGTCTCAGAACTTGGAGGATAATTTGGTCACTCACGAGGGCCTGCCTCCGCGGTGGGTCGAGTACGTGGCTGTCGTCTCTCGACGAGAGAACGACTTGAGAGCCGCGCAATGGCATGAGCTTTGCCTCTGTAGGCTTGCTCGGGCGAGAGTGGACGCCTGGTGAAGACTTGGGCGTGATAGCATCGTGGCGAGCGGGAAGGTGGAGGCGATGTGATCGTCTGTCCGGTTCCGCGCGGATCACGAACTGGTGGGCGCAGTGTTACAGACACAAGTGCATACAACGAGTCAACAAAATCGTAAATAAAACAGTTGGAGTGTAGTCGTAATCCAAATAATCCCTCAAGTGGACTTGATCGCCTCCGGTTGTGCCGGCTGAGGGATTGGACGTCAATATCCAGGGTACCCCAAGTCCGGGAATAACTAGGAACATACCTCGGCAACTTCGACTGGGGGCTCGTCGATGAAATCTGGTGCCTTGTTGAGGTCTGCCAGGTACGAAGGGCCCTCTTCTTCCTCTTCGAGGGCAAGAGCATCGAGTTCTGAAATAAATTAGCGGATGAGGCAGTTGCGAGGGCGGTTGGGTTTACCGGCTTCGAGGTCAGCCTCATCGAACTCGTCGGGAACAGCATAAGATCGACCAAGGGACTCTTGAATCTCGTTGGCCTGCTCCAACAGATCCTCCATCTCGTAGTGGATGTTCTATGGAGCCCGTAGTCCAGCATAGTGGTCGAATACGACAATGTTGGATGCACGTACCTCGATCTTGTCAATGTCAATCTTCCCGTACTGTTTCTTCAGCTCCTTGTTGGCTTGCTGCATGGCATCGACAGTGGCCATAGTGTTGCGAAGATTCTCGGTTGCGAGGGCGGCAGACTCCATATTGAACGTCTGTTGGACCAGCTGCGCAAGCTGGGACTCGTACATGCGTTTCTGCTTCAACGTCCGCAGCGCACGCTGTTGCACGGCATCCTGTAGCATTCGATGGGTGAGCCAAGCTGTGAGGCGAATAGAACCAAGACAAAGATGACCTTCCCGGGTCCATTTCGAAGTTTAGCCATCTGTTCCTTGTAGCGAGCGAGCTCGCCATCGAGTTTCTTAATCTTGACTTCAATTGACCCGATCCTTGAATCCGTCTGAGCCTCTTGATCAGCCTTAAATCACGGACGAGAATCCTTTGGATCGCTCACGGAGGTTATGGCATCTTGTAGGGTTGGCTTGGGTTTCCGGCTTGAAGATGAACCGAAGATACGATTCATGGTGGTGGGAGAACAGAGATGAAGCCATCGGTTCGGCCACTGCGGATGATCGATCTTTGTCTGTTCGGGACCCGAGCTTTTGAGGTTAAACCGGTCGATAGGAGTGAAGTAATCTTGCGAAACGTTTTCAGAACCTTGGAGATATATCCTCGGATTTGTGTGGAGTCGTAATCTTAGGTTCGGATATTAGGCGCGTCCAGAACGGAGATGTTATGCTTGCCGTATCTTCACCTCGAGCCATCACCTCCGTTGCACTCGTTCTTCTTTCAATCTTTGTACTCTCTGGACGTTACCTCCCTGGTACAAAATACCAGCAGACTCGAGGGAAAACTATGACAGGCCCACTAAAAATGATCACCGTTACCCCCAAAGCGAAGCACACTGCGACCGTGATCTTCATGCATGTCCGTTGCCATCGCATCCTATCCGCTTCCTCCTCTGACACCACTTTGACACAGGGATTGGGTGATACTGGCTACGGTTGGAAGCCAGTTGCTGATCAACTCTCGCGCGACTCGAGCTTCCAGCATATCAAATGGGTCCTCCCTCACGCGTAAGTAACCCAGGCCATGAAATCGTTCGATTCGCCAAACTTGGAATAGGCCAAGCATCCCGTGCTCGATGAACGGAGGGATGGTGATGCCAGGATGGTCTGTTCCTCCAATATGAGTCAAATCCTTGGGATTCAACTCGTGTTTTTAGGTTTGATATCCCAAGCTCTGGGTTCAAAGGTCCAGAAGACGAAACTGGGATCCTCCAGTCCAGGGATGAGGTTAATAAGCTCATTGAACAAGAGATCAACGACGACACCCCCGCGAGTAGGATCGTTGTAGGCGGGTTCAGTCAAGGAGGGGCCATGAGCTTGGCTATTGGACTCACAACCGAGCACAAGCTCGGAGGCCTTACTGTTCTTAGCGGGTGGCTCCCCATCAAGGAAAAGGTCAAAGATGTATGCATGTATAGTCTCGTTCTGGTGGCTGAGAGGTTTGACGTGACTTTGGCAGCTTCTCAAATCGCCTGCAACCACTGTTCCAATCTTCTGGGGGCATGGCGAGGACGACCCATTGGTATCGCTGTCGTTAGGAAAGCTGTCAAAGGAAGAACTCCAGAAGGTTGGAGTGAACGAAACCAAGGAGTCCGGCAAGCCCGGAATTTCCTTCAACACATACCCCAGCTTGGGTCATTCGGTAGACACGCAGGAAATAGATGATTGGGCCGAGTGGTTGAAGATAGTTATCCCCCCGAACTAGTAGAACGGCTTCGGAAGTACGAGGTAAATTAAACTGTACAATACGAAATATGCGTTCGGATCGTCATGCTCTTGTATACCCGCCATGATATCTAGGCCCTCTATCGTGACCCCTGTCTCGAGATCTGTCCCCGCCTCTACCTCTGTCTCGACCCCAATCCCGATACCTTCCTCCGTCCCTACCTCCATTTCGGCCTCGGTCTTGCGAACCGCTGTCCCTGGAGCGAGGGAAGTCGATGTAACTTCGCTCCTGAGGGGGCGCCAACCGTTCTTGTAATGAAGGAGGTTTGTGTCTCGGAGGATCTCTAGAAAACCTTTCAGCAGCGCCCTTGATCACAATCCCAGTCTGTTTGACCCTGTGGTCACTCCGTTCGTTCTTCGGTATCGCCCTGCTCTTGACGTTCCGGGAGAAGAAGTCGTCTTCTTCCTCTTCTCTCGCTCTCGCGTCCAGGCTCTCCATCCTTTGTCGCTCCTTCTTCCTCCCCTGTTTTCCGATGTTGATGGGAAGTGAAGACCCATGTCCATCTCCCCAACGGTCTTCGTCGTTCCACTCACGTTGCGGTTTCTTGTTCGGCCTTCTCGAAGGCGAGACGCGCGGGTCAAAGAAGGGCCCGGAGCGGATGTTATACCCGCTGAATGCTGAGGGCTCCCTTGGGATGTCGTGCTGGTGCGGGGTCTCGGTGCAGTCCTAAGATCCCCGAATAAGTGCTGACCCAACCAAACCAACGCGCCGTGGCTTACGTCTCCTAGATGACCTGCGTCTCCGCAGTTAAAACACCAATCCTCCGTGCCGACATAACCTTCGCCTCCCATACCCAAGGGAAGATCCCTCTTTGACTCTCTGACCTTGAGTGTCGAATCCCTCCCTTTGTCGGATAAGTAGTCGTATATCCGCCAAAGGGTTGGACACTCCTGTGGAGATAGTCAGCTTGCTCTCCAGAAGGAATCATTGTGTCCTAACCTTCGTATAATGTGACCGCGAACCGCAGCGATCGCAGTCATCGAACATACGCGAGGGGTCATCGCGGGACGCGTACCGGTTCGGACAAGTCTTGTTTATGTGACCTTTCATGCCGCAAGTAAAGCATGTTTTACTGATAGGGCAACTGCGAGTGGAATGCTCGTTTCTCGCACCACAAGTCAGGCACTGTTCTCGTGTAAGGGCTCAGTCATACAGGGATAGGGCACGGGGAATACGGACAATTTGGTGGGGGCAGTCTTTGGCTTTATGGTCGCCTTCCTCGCCACAGTTTTTACAGACGAACCGGGTCTTGGTATCAGTTTCGCGGATATCATGGAAATAACGAGAAACCCCGATCTTTCATTTTCTGGATCAGTATACATAATAGCAAGTGCTCGGCGAGAGGGTGTACACACACTACGATCGCCATCGATGTCTAGATAATCAATGAAATCCTCCTCGCCTTCCTCTGCGTCCGACAACGCAGAAAGCGAAGGTTCTTGAGCTTCGGAGGATCCGTCGGCGACTTTAACGTGAGGGGGGAGCACAAGTCCATCGTTCTGTTGCGTTCTGGACGGGCCAGCCAATGCAGGAGAGACGTAAGGGGCCCTGATATCCGCAGGTTTGTCGTCCACGAAGAACAGAGAGTCCGATGGTTTTTCACGTAGAGCGCGTCTCCGGGCAGCACGACCGGGAGAACGAGAACTCGCTCGAGGTGGTTCGTCTCGCTCGTCTTCCCGCCTTCGTCGTTTGTCGCCGCTCTCCTTATTCTCTCCCTTGGTGGTCGCAGGATCCTGTTGGGATTTTTTGCGCTTCCGTTGCTTTTGTGGGTTGGTGTTCTTCGGTTTCGCGGTCGGCGGAAGTTCTGCATCCTCGGGCGGAACACTTGCGTCTTTGTCAATCGGGGGATTCTTCAGTCGTTCTGTCGTCTGGTCCGCATTAGGCGTTCGGTCATCACTGTAGAAGTGGGCAGGGGGAGAGGAGGAGAGCCCTGTGAGGTCGATAACCTCAGCCGCCTCGGTCATGGGTGTTGAGCTCGGGGTGAGACATGTGACCGGCCACAATAATATTAACTTCAAGGTTTGACCACCATTCACCTCACGCCGTTCTTCTCCCTCATTGCCCCCTAACCCCGACACGAACGATGGATAACGATATCGCCCAGCTCGTGGAAATGGTCTGTTTGTCTACATCACGACCAAAAATGCTGGGCGGTCAGATTGACGGAGCTACTATACAATAATAGGGCGCCACCGTAGCCCAAGCCCGTGCGGCCTTGAGGAGGTACCCAGACGTAATGGAGGCTGCTTCTCAGATATTCGAGGGTAAATTCGCCCATGTCGTCGATGACGACGAAGATGCCAGCATGGACGATGCCACAGCTGGATCTAGCACGGGTAGCGGCTCGAAGAGGAAGGCGACTAACATCGTGAGTTTCGTCATTCATATCTGTGTTACCTAAATTTCTCATGGGTAGAGCGAAATGAAGACCCCCGATGATAGCGACGATGATGACGGAGAGGGGGACGGGGACGATGAGGACTTCGACGGTATGCCCCATCAGATTCTGGCCGTATCTCTACAGTCGAATGACTATGACTGTTCGCAGATTACGACTATGACTCTGGTCCGGAGATGGATATCCAGGCGGATGGACATGCGGGCGCTGCGGATCCTTATGCTGGTATGCTTCGCCCCCCCTCTCAACCCTGGTTCAGAAATATACTCACTGATCAACTATCCAGGTATATTCTTTTCAAAGGATAGACGCGAGGAAGTCATCGAAGTAGAGGAAGACCCCGAGATCATCCTCATCCCCGGACAGGATGGACCTGTGAAACTAATGACCCAATCCCAATGGATGAAGGGGTGTCCTGAGGGCGGCGAACAGGGTTTCCTCTTCTCGCTGTATAATGAACTCTCTCATGACCCATGCCAATGTCCCAACAAGTGCGGTTATTCTGTCGCGCGGAATAAAGGCGATTTTTTCCCGGTCCTCGTAAGCCAACCCCTAGGCTCCTAACGGTTTGTTTCCTCAACTTCTATCCTAGAACGATTTTTCCGTCTATGTGCAGCGATTGAAGGGTCTAGTCCGTAAACTGTGTCCGACTTGCAACAAATTGTTCTGTCTTGCTTGCGGTGAACCCATTGCCGGGGCTCAGTCAAAGGATGAAGACGTTCTATTCCATTGCCCCAACCTTCAGGGAGTTCTCCTCGGTGTCGGCCTTTTTACGCTTGAGAACAAGTACACAGAACAGTATTCGCCGTCTGCACTTGACGATACTTCACAATCCAAGAGTCGAAACCCCAAGCGACGGAAGACGGGAACAGGAAATTCCTCTCCCGCCTCGGAAGTTGACGATTATGATTTTGGGATCTCTGGTCCTGTTGGGAAAAAGGCGAAAGGAGGAACCGGCTATGCGGGCTCGCAGAAAGAAGACGTATGATCCGCCCGACTCTTCATTGACCACAGTTGACCCTTGCTCCGCAGACAACTGGGCAGGAGCAGGCTGCTAAAGCTCAAAAAGCAGCAGACGAGCGAATTGCAAACATGATGAAGGCTATAAGGGTCTACCTTCCATCGATTAGCCGCGGTAGGACATCGGACTATCTCGTGCATCCGACAACCCTCGCACACCTCCGCCGGCGGTTCAATTATGTCTGCAGTTCACTCCTCAGGAATGACTCGCTCACGGATATGTCTGATCGATCGGTATTGTACTTTGAACTTTTCGAGTGGCTTCAAGTGAGGCGGCATTGATATTGTTTCCTTGACTACCAGCTCACCCCTCCACAGACAATATCACGTCACGAAGCTTTGGCCAGCATGATGGGGATGCCGATCATGGTTTTAGTGTCATCAAAGCCTGTTACAAAGAAATCCGGAGTGTCCAAGGGGACGTCGAAGCCCAAGGAGCGAACCTTGACCTACGAGGGTAGCTCTGGCCCCAGAGAACTGCTGGAATCGATCTTCATACAAGCACAGGCCGCACTGAAAGGCCTAGAAGCGAGCGCCCCGGCTGAGACCGCTATTGTGGAAATGACAGAGGAGGAAAAACGAATGACAAGCGGGGACAAGGGAAAAGCCAAGGCGGCCGACCCTGCTGCCATGTCACCCGAGAATGCACAGCTCTTATCTTTCTGTAGGGGGATTCAAGGGACTGTCCAAGCGATTGACAGAGCGCTAGAAGAAGCTAAGGGTAAGCCATTTATGGACCGGCTTCGTGCTTCACTTCCCAGCATCCCCAACTCCTCAACCGGGCACGAGTACGTCGCTATGCCGGAAACCGAAGCCGAGACGCAGAAGGCGTACCTTGACTGGGCAACAAGGGTCCGATTCGAGTACTGTGACTTGACCATCCCTCCATCGGATCAGGAAGGGAAGGATGCACAAGCGCACTACAAGTTCCACTACGACGCGGAAGCCAGGATTATGGCAAATCAAGACATCCCAAAGCGGTCGTTGGCAATTGCGAAGGAGCTGGCTGTGTTAACCACGAACCTGCCCATTGCGTGGAACTCGTCCATTTTCCTGAGGGTTGACGAAACTCGAGTCGACGTTATCAAGGCGCTGATTGTCGGTCCCGAGGGGACGCCCTATGAGAATGGATGGTATGTTCTTGATTTCAGTGGGGTGAAATCGGCTCATACGTCACGTAGTTTCTTGTTTGACATTTTCTTGCCCGCTGGATACAATCACTCCCCTCCGCATGTCAAGTACATGACGGTAGGTTTCCCTCGATTCCCTCCTTTGTGCGCATCTTGATTACCATCTTTACAGACAAATGGAGGGAAGTACCGTTTCAATCCAAACCTTTACGCTGTAAGTCCCTCCTTTGTGGTGGGTCCCTCCCCCCGCTGAGGTTATCTTTAGGAAGGGAAAGTTTGCTTGTCCCTTCTTGGCACATGGTCTGGCCCCGGTGCGTGCTTTCCCTACCATTCCCTAGTGGATGCTGAACGATCAATCACTCGGTGACTTAGGCTGGGTTTCCGGCAAATCCACATTACTTCAGGTGAGGATCCAGCGTCATGCGAGCCTAAAACACGTAATAAAAACCTTGATCGTTCAAGGTCTTGATCTCCATTCAGTCCATGATCCTTTGTGAAGAACCTTACCTCAATGAACCGGCCTGGTCGCAATGTGGGGGCACTCCGCCTTCGAAAGCCTGTAAGATCTTATTCTACGATCGTTGATCCATTTCTTACCTTGGAATAGATTCTGCTAACGTCCGGCGGATGGTCGTCAGGACAGCGGTGAGTTCACAGCAAAGGTACTTTGCAACAACACAGCTGAAAGTGTAATAGATGCTGGGTAACCTACGAAACCCACCAGAACCCTGGGAAGATGTGATTCGTACCCATTTCCGGCTGAAAGCTCGTTCAATCACGAAACAACTAAACCATTGGTTACAAACCGACGACGGACGTCAGATCGCTGAAGACGGAGCTGGCATCGAGAGTCGGTCCCCTGCTGCAGGCGGCGGAGGAAGCTCGAACGGGATGAAGAAAGATGTGGATGCGTTGATAGACCTCATGAACGGCTTGTAGATAGTCTAAACTGTGGTTGAACACACTGTACATCAATATTCTATTATCATCAATATTTCCACACAATAAGCATGGAGTGCGAATGGCCCGACCCATGGCTTAGGCCGCCCGAATAGGGTCAATAGAGGGCCCGGTATTTGCAGTTGTTTGGCACCCCCCTTATTTGGATATAGATCATCAGACTTCAGCATGGGAAGGGGTCGCTTCGATTTCCTTTACTATCCCTACCTCACCCACCATCCTCACTCCCCGGCACCGTCATGGCCACGTCCGCCATGAAACCCTCACCTGGGGTGTCACGTTTGGACAAGCACAGTCACTATCGCGACATGATGTCCTTCCCTGCCCCCGCCAAGAAGCCAATATGCTCGAAGTATCAGAGAGGCGAGTGCAGTGGTTTACGTTGTCCTTACTTCCACCCCAAAGATCTGGTGAGTTGCGTTTGAGTTGCTGCATAACATCTACTGACGTGGGCCACGCAGGTTGCTGACAAGCCAGCCCAACCCGTTCAGCAAAAGAGCACACCCACAACCACCAAACAAGCTGGGAAGCCCACCCCAAACCCCACAAAACCTCCCACAGGACCGATCCCCAAAGCTTCTACCACCAACTCCCCACAACCGTCAAAGAACGATAGGAAATCCGTGTGTTCCTTTGAATCTATGCTCTCTTCATTTCGCTCACTTTGTCGCTCGCTTTGCCCCTGAAGGTTTCCCCCACTGTTGTCCCCGAGCGACAAGAGCAGAAAATCGTTCCCACGAACCCCCGCCCTACAAAACCCCAGGCGCCACAGGACACAGTTGCTTCAACAAATGTTCTCCGGCAACCGAAACCATCTCCACTTCCTTCTAGGTCTCAGATGAAGCCCCGACCATCCAACTCCGGTGGCTCGACTGTTACTCGTGCAGAGAGCTCGAACAGTACCCCTACCCCTACCCCTATTGTAACTCTCCCGCAGGCGGCGGTACTATCCTCTGCGGCGACCAATGCTATTACCCAAGTAAACACAGAGCCAGCCCCTACGCAACAGGTCCCTTCGAGCCCCTCTACGTCGGAAACGTCCCCTTCTCGCAGAAGCAACAACCGCAACAAGAAGGTGTGTTATATATGCTACATTGGTTGTAGTCGTGTTTCGACCAGATGTCACATAAACAGATCCAGAAGTCGAACCCGACAACCGAAACACGGCCTCCACCGGAAGGTGTATCGTCGGAACAGAAAACGATCATAGAATCACCTCCTGCGGAACGTTATCCGGTAAGCTCAAGGGACAGGGTCGATGGTCTGTGGTATTCAACGTGATTTCAGAAAGAAGTTACCCCGTCAAAACGTTACGTCTGCCGTATCTACTTGCATAAGAAATGTTCGCGAACCCCGTGCCCATACTACCACGATCCCTTACTGGTAAGTATTCCTGTTCTTAACGCGATGCGTCGCATTAATTTATGCAGGCGGATGTACCACCCTTGTGCGATTACCTGTATCACCGGCCCTGCATCAGGAACGCCTGCGAATTTTACCACCCAGAGGTAAACTACTCTGTCTCGGCAAACTCCCAGTTTCTTATCGTTGGAACAGGATGATCGCAACCGGACGATCTGCAGAAACTTCCTTTACTCCAGATGCGACAATCAGAACTGTCCTCGGTTCCACTTCAGGCTCCCTGCTGTCCGTACCTCGTTCCCTGTCTTCTGTAAATTTCCCAACGGTTTTCATAGGATGACGATGTTGTGCCCATCAAACGAGAGCCGTTACCTCCCCTCAGGGGCGGAGCAAATCAGCAACCCGTCTCACTCCCAACCAATCAACCTCCTCCCTCCATGGCAACTGCATATGCCATGAACCCCGACCTTCGACCTCAGTGCCCCGCATGGAATGATGGATATTGTCCCGAGGGCAAGGGCTGTGGAATGCTCCATATCAACAGGGTAAGTTCATTGTACCGCCTTCCACTTAAAAATTTGCTCATACTATTATGGAAAAACAGACTGTAAGGTGGCTATTGGAAGCGGAGCAAGCTGCAACTAAGACAACGGAGCGACTCATTTTCGATAACACCAAGGTTCTCTTCGGCGCGGGCTGTGAGATCAAACAAGTCACCACGGCCCTCGAGTCTTGTCGGGTACTCATATCAAACTTGCCCGCGAGGACAACGAGGGAGACGTTAGAAGATTTCCTTACCCGTGCGGGTTTCAACCGAGAGACTTTTCACATCCTGATCTTACGCATAAGCGTGGATCGAGAGACGCAAGAAGCCAGCGTCATTTTCACCGATATTCGACATGCGAAAACGGCGGTTGAGGTCCTCGATAAGGAGGGGTGGTTTGACGAAGTTCTCAAGTTCGAGCTCGCCCCCACAGTGAAACGGGGTCAGATGGACGACTGGACGTATAACCGGTCTTCGTACTTGGAGGTTACTTTCAATGCCCCCTCGATGCAGGTACAGGCCATTTACCCCACCGTTCAAGACGCGATAGAGAAGGCCAAGGCCCTCAATGGTGGGCTCTGCGGGGGGCGGGCTGTTCGCGTCACTGTGGCGCGCCGGCCGGGACCTAACGAAACGTGGACCTACATAAAGAATTCCATCATCATCTCAAACGTTGCCGCCTGGACTCCTGACCCAGATATCCACTCCTTTGCAAAGCCATTTTCCATGAAGACGTTTGGCCGCAGGTGTTTCAGGGTTGACATTGCCCTACAGAGGCTCGAGGACCATATGCGAACAGTTGGCGGTTTGAAGGCTGGTGACTTCGACGTTGTCCAAAATTATCGGAAGGGAACCATCTTCGTTCGGGGTCGGTTTGATACCTGGGAACAGGCGGATAGGGTCTGGGAATCATTGCAGGAGACCGATCTTGAGTTTCTCGCCCGTGACCGTGCACATATTTTCTTGGCGTTCCCTCACCAATATTCACTCCACATCCCCCTCGAACACTACGACGCTCAGAAGGAGATCTACGACAGACTGGAAAGTCAGTACGATCGCGATCGAACTGCCCACATCGTGGCAACGAGGTATAGAGAAGTCTGCCTCATTCAGGTGGTTGGGATCGACAAGAAAGCGGTTGGAGCACTGAAGCTGAAGGTCGAGAAGATCGCCCAAGGAGAGGTCGTAGGGGTTTGGGATAGGTATTTCCTCGATTGGCAGGGCGAGGCGTTCTTCGGCCGGCTGTTGCGACAATTCGGGGCATACGTCCGTCCCGACAAGACGAAACAGGTTCTGAAGGTCTACGGTTCCGAGACTGCCGTTAACCACGCTCGGCGCGAGATCGAGGAACAGATGAGAACACTCGCAGCCCTCGACTATCAAATGACCATCGACCGTCACTGTGTTGGGTTCTTCATCCGCAAAGGCATGAGGATTCTTGGTGAGATGTTGGGAGTGGATAACGTTTGGTTTCATACCACGTCAAAGCCATACTTCATCTCCGTTCGAGGGGGTCACGACGCGGAGCACGCGCTGCAAAAACTCGTGAGCGAAGCGTCGAAGAGACCCCTCCGCCCACCGGCGCTGGATTGGTCGCAGACTTGCCCGCTCTGCTTCGAGGAACCGACCCAACCATTCCCCCTGGCATGCCAACATATCTATTGCACTGGGTGTTTGAAACACATGCTGAACTCTGCGACGGACGGCAAAGGCGTCCCCATCTGCTGTATCGGTAACGAAGGCCTATGCAAGTCCCCGATTCCCCTACCCGTAATCGAGAGGTTCATCTCCCCAGTCCGTCTTACGCAACTGTTCGAGAACTCGTTCAGGGTCCACCTCGAACAACATCCCAATGAATACCGGTTCTGCCCAACACCAGACTGTACCCAGCTTTACCGTGTTTCGAAGGAGGACTCGGCGGTTATTCAGTGTCCCGCTTGTTTGATCGAGACGTGTTCACACTGTCACAAGTCGCCCCATCGTGGGTTAACATGTGAGGAGAACACGTTGGTCGGGTCGAAGAGCGGGCAGGAACTGCTATTGGAGAGGTGGGCGAAGGGACATTCCAACGTCAAGAAGTGTCCCGATTGTGGTGTCTTCATCGAGAAAATCGATGGATGTAACCACATTCACTGCCGGTGCGGAGGACACGTCTGTTGGATCTGCGCCAAGACATTTAACAACGGTATTTATGACCATCTTAACACTGTTCATGGGGGTGCTTACGATCTTGACCATTGAGTTGACGGTATGGTCCGAATAATTATCCTGTATCCTTATGCTCTTGCTTTTGTATGCCTGCCACTGCGACTGTAATCTTGCACATTGTAACTCTATGCCAGAATTGAATTTCGCTTGATCGGATGTAGTACGCGGGTGATCCGGCTTGGGAGCAGTATAAAGAGCAGGATGAAGCGTTGTCATCGTCGTGGTTTTTTTTTCCCTTGTTACCAGTTGCCCGTGCCACTCGGCCGTCCTCACTTCTCCCTCTCCCCTCCCGTTCTTTTGCCAAACAAAATGCGTGCAGCACTCGCCGTTCTTGCCACTCTTCCCGCTCTCGCTCTCGGTATGTAGATCATCCGAGGAATTTTGGAGCCATTCAAACGTAACCGTGGCGCATCTTTCCCCTCATAACAGCTACGATTCAGATCACCGGTCCCAGTTCCAGTGACTACTGGTAAGCACCTGTCCCCAACCACCCTTCCGAGTCTGAATCCGGGACGCGTCGCATAGGGTTCAGAACACCAGCAAGACCATCACGTGGACGTACACCTCGGGTGACCCGTCCCCAATTTCAATTGTGATCGTGAACGACGACGTGAACATCCTCAACGGCCATTTCTCTATTGACGAATATGTCGATATTTCTTTGGAGGTATCCCAAACGCTGTTACGTTCTTGATTTTTTTCCGGGGGACTCACGCGAGGTTTGCCGTCCGACGCAGAGCTACACTATTACGAACGTTACCTTGAAGAACGGAACCGGTTACTCTGTCGAGTTCGTTAACCCAGCCAACCACAGCGACGTTTACGCAATTGGACCCCAGTTCGATGTCATGGCCTCCGGAAGTGGGTTTTTATGCATTCGTTTCGTGGTTTTTATGTAACTCATTTTGTCCTTCGCTTTTTTTTCATTCAGCCCCTCCTGCCAGCACTAGTAACCCAGCGAACCCGAGCAACAGCGGTTCTGGATCTCCCACCAGTACCAGCACCAGCACTCTGCCAACTGGAACCTCGGGCAACAACAACGGCAATGGCGCTCTCCCCGCCTCCTCCAACATCCTCCTCAGCCTCGCGGGTTGCGGCTTTGTCGCCGTCGCCTCTTTCTTTGCTTAAGCTATTATTCCTTGGATACCTTTCTGACTAGCCTCAGTTCACGTGTTCATGATGTACAACCTTGGAGGGGGGGATCTTGCTGAATCAGTGTCTCTGGTTCAGCATAACCTCGGTTGTCCGACTAATATCTGTTCTTTTTTCGTTGATTTCGTAGCTCTCTCGGTGTTAAGTATTCACGGTTTATTTAACGCGTCCGCTCTTTTACCCAGTATCATCCGTGTGATCCCACCCTCAATCAGCAAAATCCACCTTGCTTGTGCCCTCGCGTCCCTTATGAAGATTTCCTGTTCCATCGCCTCCAACACGAACACCTCCCGTGCTCACCACGTCTTGTCCGTTCTAATCATACCAATCGACCTTCTTCTTGCTCTCTCCTTCATCTGAGGGCGACTGGTGACCCTCAGAAGTGTGACCCCCAGAGAAGTAACCGTCAGAGATGGAGCCGCTACGACGCCCTCGAACTCGAGAACGAGCATTATTGCGTTGTGTGCCCCCCGTGTTCTCTGGGATTTTCTCCATAAAACCAGAGTTATACCTCTCACGCTGACCAATAGAACTCGGACGGGCCAAGGTGCGTGGTTTGCTTGTGGAAGAAGACGAAATGGGTAGGGTCAAAATCGTGCGATTCCCGTGACGGTACGACGTCGACCTTCGGGTGGCCAACCTATACTTGTCAACGGCACCACAAGCGAGCAGGTTCTTATCTCCTGATCCGACCCGCTCTTTGCTCACGTCCACCCCGGCTGTGAAAGAATCACGGTCGCCCACTTCAGTTCTCCTCATGTCCATTAGGTACTTATCGAGTGCGATATTGGGTATCTCTCTCCGTTTGCCAGCGTGTTTTGGTGACCGGGGGATGGTGGGATACTTGGGTGGGATGGGTAGTTTCTCGGGTTTCGACGAGGCTTCGCCCGCTTGAGAACCGACGCTTGGATTGGACACCTTGGGCACGAGCCGCCCCTGAATGGAAGCATCCTCTGCTTCGTCCTCACATTCATCCTCCGCATCACCGAAATAGGAGCTCTCCTCCTCGTCGACGGCGACAGAGCGGCGCCCCTTTAACAAGTGACTCTCGAACCCGCCCATTCTTTGCGTATGAACGGAAGGGCCACGGGGTCGAGACGAGGTTGTGATGGAATATTTAGCTTCCGTGCCCGGCCGCTCCCCGTCACCCTCTATCTCCTTCACCGCTAGTTCCGTATCCAGGAATGTTTTGTCGAAGCTCCGTGCATCATTCGGATCGATTGGCGGGATGTATGGGGCTTTTCAAAGTGCTCAGCCACCAAAGATATTATCGAATGACAATTCACTTACGAATATATCGCTTATGGTACACGTGCGACCAGTTACTGGTGATGGAGTAATTTGTGAGCGGGTCAAGCTATGAGCACGTACATTTGAAGACGTACATCACCGAGAAATAGGGATGACGCTTGATCCTAGGTTCTTTGATTCTCAAAGCAGGATTCTTCTGAAGAAGCTATTGTTCTGACATCAGCAGCCTGGGTTCAGTGCGAATCAAGACATTGCATGGTGCTCACATCACGGATGAGACTCTTAGTATCTTGACCCATCAAGATATCTTCAGGGAACCGAAGTTCATCCTGGACCACCCTCGAGTACATGTCAGAGTGATTATCAGCCCGGAAGGGAGTCTGCTCGGAAGAGTTAGTATTCTATATCTTCTAAGCAGAAAAGCGGAGGGTGCATACGACACCGGTCATCATCTCATACAGCATCGTTCCGAAACACCACCAGTCCGCTTCGAAACTGTAGGGGAGTCCCCGGATAACCTCAGGAGCAAGGTACTCTGCCGCGCCACAAAACGTGCTCGTCGTCTCCATTTCATTTGGTAGGGCGGTGATGGTGTCTAATCGACGAGGGAACTCCTTCGAGAAACCGAAGTCCGTCAGAACGATATGCCCATCAGAACCAATAAGCACATTCTCTGGCTTGAGGTCTCGATAGATGATTCCGTTCATGTGAAGACTCTCGACGCCCTCGACAATCTCGGCGGCGTAGAAGCGGGTCCTGTCGCGACTCAACCTATCCCAACGCGCCGGCTGGGTGGCTAAATCACCGCCAGGATGGAAGTCTGTGACCAAGAAGAGGTGTTCGCGGTCATGGAAACTCCACCAAAGCTTCACAATGAATGGATTCCTTCCCTCAGTTGCCATCCGCTTCAGCACCGCCTGTTCGGTCAAGGTGTGTTGCAACCTCTCGGGGCTTACCGATACATGCTTCATCGTGATCGCCTTCAACGCAAACAGCCCGGAGGAAGGCTTATATCTGACGAGCAAGACCTCGCCTGCGTATCCCTTGCCAAGCATCCTCACCACCTCGAAGTCGTAAACAGCCACCTTTTTCGACCACTCTTCGAGTTTTTGGTCCGGATCAACAGACTTTGCCCGCTTCTCCCGCCCGGGTCGCGGACCTCCATCGTGCTTCGACTGGCCTTCCAAGTCCACAGCAGCGATCACCGCGACGTGGGTGTTCGGTTCTCCCGCCCCGATTGCAGTCTGACGCCAATGCCGGCAAACCAGGTTCACGGTCGTGAGCGGATCATCCGAAATCTCCTGCATGTGCTCATGCGGGTAGTGCCGTGATGTGACTCCAGGAGCGCGTAGGTGCGCGAAGATCTTAGAAAGGAGTTCCGACGGGAGCTTATTCACGGGGGACCGTACACCATTGAGGGCGAAACGGAGGTTGGTGATCACCTGGACGAGCCTCTGCTCCAGACCCCTGAGCTGTTACGGTGTGATCCCAATTATAGCTGGTGATGTTTTGAAGACGCATATAGCCACGCACCTGCTCGGCGTCGACACCTCGCTGATCAGGACAGTCAAATCGAATTCCTCAATGATTGGGTTTACAAGCCAAGCTTACAAGGTTTGAACACACTCGTTCGCTGGCGCTCTCTAGTTTTGTTACCGCTTTTGCTAACGCATCCATGTTGCGAAGCGGAAGCGGTGAGAAGCAGCGATCGCGGGAAAATACAAAACCCAACTCGATCTCTTTGATCTTATCAGGCGCTGACCGGGCCAAACAGCCGACGGGCTGCAGAAAATACATTCTTGTGCGTAACCATTGCAGACTACTTAGTCACTTCAGAGTAGCTCACCGACAAACCTTGGTCGTCAGCCCTTTTTTGATTCTTCGGCGTGTTATGGTGAATGTCGGAAACAATGGGACGGTGTTCGTGTCATTTCGACATCGGCAGCGGTGGCTGAGTGGGTGTAGAACACCGTGATGTGGGTCGGGGACGAGGGCGTTGGTGGTGAAAGTACCACGATAAACGCCAGAAACAACTACATCGGTATTTATTGCAAGTTCGGTCTGGAATTGGGCAGTTTACAATGACCACAGAAACTACGGGATGCGCGTTAAAGGCGAGAAGGATTTTGTTGAGATCCGACCTCCGGATGACATCCCGGTGCCCTGGCAGCCGGGAATAGGTTTCCATCCATGATTGAAACCCGAGAGACGTAGGCGAGGAGAAAGGCCCGAAACCTCAGAGATGTCCGTCCTCACGTCACGACGTGCCTCGTGAAAACAGTGTCGTTCGAGAGCGATGCATCTGCTCAGTGAAACGCTAGATAGAGTGGTGACCGTAAAGAAACTGCCTGCGATCGGGTTTGTACGGTCTCGTTGCTTGCACCCTGCTTCCCCCAGTTGGCCCTGATGAAACTCTCTGCCAATGCGCCGACAGTGGTCCGGAATTTTTTAACAAGTTCACCTCGCGTCCGAATTCGCTCCATTGGTTGCGCTAGAGCAGTTAAAGGCACGAGAGGTTGACGGTTTGAACAACCCGATCCAGTCTATTATGTTGCAATTAGTAAAACCTAGTCTCGAAACGGGCCGCAGACGAGGACAGCCCTCGGACCCACTCGTACGCGCCGGGAGGTATGCTCTTCGTGGAGGGCGTTGGACAAGGTTGGCCAGTCCCCAACCAACTAAATGGGAAACAAAATCTGATGCTTGCACCAAGGTGCGCAGTCCTCAGGCAGCAACAACTTGAAGGCGATCGTTATTCGTCAACAATACGGTAGACGTCTGTGGGGCAGCGACCAACTCCTCGACCTGGCGTCGCCGGATCAGGGTTCTACCTCATCTACAGCGTGGCGGTTAGGGCGAGCAGCTTGGAAAATATGGCATTGCTGAACCAAAATGTTGGACACTGTGGGCAATATATGGGATACATAGATGAAAAACAAGCATGGTACGAGGACGGGGAAACAGACAACTCAAGATGTAGATCAACGACAAGTAGTAGGACAGTGAATATAGAATGGTGTGTGCGAGCAGAGGGGGCGGAATAAAGAGGGAGGGGGTGGTACTGACAGTGGACGGCATCGCGGTGGACGCGGTGAAGGGGCAGCGGGATGATTTGAAGGAACCAACCGAACCGCCTACGCCATTACCCGGACCCCAAAGCTTGAAGGGAAAGTTAATGCGAATAAAAAGTAGCACCATAGGCAGGAACCCACCCTCTTCGATCCACTGAAGGAGCTCTCTACAGTCCTCCACGTCTTTCGCAGCACCGGCCTTCTCATAAAGGTTGGCGGCACGCAGAACCTCAGACCTTGCCTCCTCAAGCCTACGTTGTCGGTACAAAAAACCAGCCTGTAGCTCCATTGCACGGCCCAGGTAGTATGCGTTGTTGGCTGCGTACGACTTGGCACGTTCGATGTAAAGGTACGCGTCGTCGAACCTGCCTTCATCGGGGAACAGTTGTGCCAGGGAGTAATTAATCCAAAACAGTTCGGCGTGCCAATTGGAAGAGGACGCGATTCCGAGGGCTGTCTCGTAGTGGTGGACAGCCTTCTCCTTTTTACCCTTGGAACGATGTATATCGCCGAGGACATAGTGACATTGGCAGACCAGAAATTGGTTATCTTCCTCTGGGAGGAGATCGATCGCGCGGGATGCGACTTTTTCTGCGGCGTCGAGCTGGCCGTCCCCGTACAACAAATATGCGAGGGTGTTCAAACACTCTGTTTGTGCCACGGGATCACTGAGCCGTTCATAAATTTCCAACGCTTCCTCGGCCTGTTGTATCCCTTCCTCGAAGAGGTACAGTTGCCGATTTGCATCGGATAGGAGCCTCAACGTGCCAGCGACCCCACGGTCATCCCCCTGCTCTCGGCGGAACTTTAAGGCAAGAGCAAGGAGCCGCTTTTCCTCCATGAAATTTCCAACAAAATCAAACAACCGTGCAAGCTTGGACAAGCATTGTGGCTTGGAGGGATGGTCATCCCGGAGCCCCTCAATCTTCGGTCCCAGCACAACGAGCCGCTTTTTGTGCCAATAGAGATGATCCATGAAATGGATACAGGCATTCCAGACGTCATCCGGCTCCGCATCAATGGACGTGAAGACATCGAGCAGGTGCTCAACATTCACATCCTCTGACACAATCCACTGTGCTTCCTCGAACCCGGGTACGTCAGGAGTAACCTCGACCGATAATCGGTTGAAATAATGACCCTTGGCCGTGGAGAGGAGAGGGGATGATCTGGGATCTTTGGGACAAAAGTGGTCTCGGAGTGGTGCGAGCATCGTGAGGAATCCATTGTTTCGATAAGTCAGAGAAAGGATGCAGAACCTGTCGAAGACGCTCGCTCTGTTCGAGATAGTGGGAAGCAACCAATCAACATTGTTCTCATTGAGGCCTTAAGGGAAGAAGGCAATAACCCCAAGTAGCTCTCGGGCATCAGGGCCAAGTTCTTGAAATGTGGGAGAGACGAGCGAAAGTTCAATCGTTGCCGCGAGGCTCTTGTTATGCTCCGTCTGCAGAACTCCTGTTCGCCGGCTCTCCCATTCCCTCGTAAGTCGATCCATGCCCCACTGGCTGTGATGCGCGACGGTCGCGAGGAGGGTGATCGAGAGTGGATGGAAGTCAAGTCGTTCCATGATGTTGTCAACCAAATTGGACCGTTCGCCATGCTTGTAGATCCGATAGAACGTGTCGCGCGAGGCCCCCATCGATAATGTCGGGATGCTAAGAGTCTCGCAGTCGGGAGGGATGGTAGAGATTCGGGATGTGATACAGAGACATACAGTCTCCAATCGGCTCAGCTCCTCCACGATGGCGTATATTTCCTGAGGATTCGTTCCTCGTGGGTCGAGAATGGATTCTACATTGTCGAGGACGATGAACATCTTCCCCGAAGATAGAAATGGACACAGAGGGGTCAAATTCTTGGGGCTTTCGACGCCTGCACCGGTCACCTTAGAGAGCCGAGCGAGGAAATGAACAGGTGCCGCTGGGAATTGATCGCACCGGACGAACCAGCGATTCTCGCCGAACCGTTGCTTGATGCGGTCGTGATGGAGGACCTTCAGGGCAATGGACGTCTTGCCAATCCCGCCAACACCAAGGAGAGCAATCGGAATCAGCCTCTCCGCTACATCGACAATCTTCTCGATCAACTCATCACGTCCAAAAAAGACTCTGGGCGGCGAGGGAGGTGGTTCCCCAAATACCCTGGATGAAAATGTAAGAATGTGGTTTCATAATGTTCGAGATCTCCAACCTAGTCTGGGTCTAGGCAACTGTTACTGTCTATTCGGGTGATGAGTAGAGTACGAGTGTCGCTTACCGCTTCGTCCTTAATGCCAGTATCCTCAGAACCTTTCAACATGTCATGACGGATGTCAGAAACTATGGTGTGAGTATTCAGAGCCAACTCGGTCTGGGGGAGGCTATCAGCGGTAGTCGAACAGAACCGGCTGAACGTACGTTGAACACTTGAAGGATCCTAATGAGGTCAAATCTCCAGGCCGCGATGATTTCCTTATCATTCTTTGCGTTGGCAATCTGGGAGAGTAAACCCCGTTCCCGTTTCTCGACGATCCTGCCCTGGATTTCTGCCATAGTTCTGATATCAAGGGCGCGGTGAGCAAAGCACGTGTGATATGCACTGCTGGGCGAACTCACGTCGTTAATTGCTCAATCGCCTCGCACACGGATCGACTGAGCTCGTCCAATCGTTTTCCGTTCACCCCACGGTCAAGCGCTCCACACACATCCGCACAGGCTAGCCCGAGGTCGACGTAGTCCCGTTTGTTGACCATGGTGTCCTGACTGCACGTGAGTTTGGGCCATCTCATTGTAGAAGATGATGAAACGCACCTTGATCATCGTGAGGAGGACACAGGCGGAACCAAAAACGGCCCTTGCTGGGGTGATATCCGAGAGCTCCTTCGCGAGATTCAAGCCCTCGATGGCAATATTCAGTGATGAGATGGTCCTATCCCTTCCCATCGGTCGTTGGGAATTGACTTGCGTGGTTGAGACTTGAGGCAGCAAAGAGAAAGCGGTGCGGCGCGTAGGCTGTGGGGAGCAGTCTGGAGGCTGATGGGGGTAGACGACCGTCCCTTATGACACGCCTCGTGTGAACGGAGCCATTTGATGAAATATTCGTGGCTGGAGTGGCTGGCTCAATTTGAGATGCACACAGTGTGATCGAAAGAGCGGTCGAGACTTCTGCGCCGCCCTCACTTGGGACCCCTCTAATGTTCAGTTAGACATATACACAGACGAGTATAACCCCGCGGACAGTCGCACACACCGAATACATGATATAAGAACTTAATCTACGAGCGAGAAAGGGAAAGGAGCCGAAGTTGAACTAAAGTTCACCCTAACAAAGTCACCCAAACATCAGATCAATCGTATGGGATAATGGGCAATGGGATGAGTGGTATAGTGAGGAAATAATTATAGCGGTCTCCAGGGCATCGGAGGTGAGGCAGTCTCCGAAATGCAGCGTTTTGTCCTGCGATTTGCCGTTGGAAAACAGACAGGAGAAAAAAAAATAACCGGGTGCGAGACCCCGAAGCCCGACCCCCATCAGTATATTCGAGATGTACATTACAACGCACTGCCAAGAAAGGAACGGTCCCCCGAGGAGCCTGGTTCATAATCCCTGGGACGAGTACGGATCGTCCGTCTCTCAGAGATGATCAACGGTTTGTAACGGTGATCTAACCCCCCCTTCGCCTCTTCCGCCTCCACAAGGCTCTCGAGAGTTTTTGCGGCATACTCTACCACGGAGTCAAAAACGTCCGCGCATAGTACCAGGCGAAAATCCCTCGCGCCGTGCATCTCACGGAACACCCCGAATTGCTTTTGGTGGTGTAGGGCACGATCTTTCCTTATCTTTGGCAAGTGACAAGTGGGCTCCGAATCAAAGATCCGAGACTTTGAACAGATGCCAAAGTCCAAGTCCCGATAGATGATAAAAAAATCGAGCGGCGCAGGTGACGTGACAGAGGAGAGTATCGTTATGAAGGAATCAGATGCGGTGTCGCTTGCGAGATCAATCGTCCGCACCGTGGTCTCGAGTGTTCGAAGAAACGTGTTCCGTGACAGATCAAAATGCTGAAGCGAGGTGTGGCCGTTCACTACAAGTCCCTCACTTGAGTTTGTCCTCTTCTCTCATCCCGAGAAATTCCTCACCATATGGATCGGTCGGGTAAAACCTCAATGTCTCCAAGGTCTTTCTGCATTCGTACAAAAGGAGCCGCACGCACTCCACCTTGAACAGGTCCATCGAACGAAATCGAAGTCCCCCAAAATAGGTGATCATATCCCGCACGAGGCCCTCCCTTGCAAACCGCGCGAGCGTCAGTCGTCCCCGCAATGGGGGTACGGAGAGCGGGACGAGCGCTGTGTCGGCCGTACTCTCCTGTCCGTCTGCGGGGAGGCTACAGTGGAACTTGAGGTCTTGGAGGTTCGGGAAGAGTCCGATGAAATACAGGATCTGTCGGCAAGAGCCCGTGGGCTTCCTGAGGGCAAGGAATCGAAGGGTTGGTGAGAGGTGTCCGAAGCACTGTTGAATGTTTGGCATGAATCTCGATAGCTGGAGATTGTCTATTCCAAGTTCCTGGAGGTTCGTGAGTGCGGTGAAGTAACGGAAGGTGCGTCTGTCGAGCCATCCGGGAGTGAACTCGGTGTGATTGCCCAGCCCCATGCGGATCCGCAATTGTTTAACAAGCGGAAGCAGACCGAGCTCGTACGATTTTCGGAGTGGCGTAGGCCACGCGTACTTCACGTGGTCCCAGGAGTAGTAGCTATCGTCTTCTGTCGTGAGGGAGTGATGGAGGAGGGGGACGGCAGCAATGTACCATGAATAGCAGGTCATGGAACATGTGATAAGGGTGCGTTTATCGTAAATGAAGTGGGCAATAATCATTTCTACGAGCTCTTGTGGGAGCTTGGCGATTGGGCACGGGCGTGTGGTAGAGGCCTCTGGGGTGTATCCATAGAACAACCACCAGATTTTGGCTATGGTCCGGTACCAAATTTGGTTGACGAGCAGTTGGCTCGCTGTCAAACGGCGCGATTGTTAAATGAGACGGCGGGAGATGACTCGCAGAAGCACCTGTTAAGGAGGATGTGGGTGTCTTCACCATCGACATCGTGGTTATGGTGAGGAGTCACAAGGGCTAATCGTGGCTTGTCCCGCTGGTTGCCGAGCGAACCGTCCCTCCCCCCTCTGCGGGTAAGAACCGTCGTCCCGGACTCGTTCGCACATTTGCGATCCATCAGCAAAACGGTCGCGTCGCTGTGACACTGTTGCGGGCGTTTAATTATCCCTCGAACGTCTGTCGCGCTTGCGTGCTGTGACGTTTACTGGGTGTCTGGGATGCTGGGGTAGCATTCCATTTTTGTCCGCTGGGACGGAGCCATTCGGAAGTTACCGATACCTGGGAATTCGGACTTGGCGGGATGGGACGAAAAGGACGTCACATTTCCCAAGCCCCCCAAGCAAAGGGCGGAGACCTGCCCATCCTCCGCGCCATCCCTACCACTTTGCCGCACCGACAGCGCGCGTTACGGATGCGTCGGCCGCCCTCGACCTAATCTTAGGTTCCCCGACTGTGCTACGCGTGCCCGCCTTGGTTTCACTGGGAACTCCCCCGGACTGTTGGCGTGTGTCGCCGAGTCCTCCTTGTTCCCGCTCCCCGCTCAACTGCTTGATTTCTTGTCTCCAAATGATGCACCTCGTCGACCAGAAGATACCTGCCCGCCCATAGCAGTCTCCTCACCTCAGAACGGTAGAACAAGCCCTCTCGGATCCTTCCAGCTCTCCTGCTCACCACGCACGCACTCTCTCCATTCATGGTCTCCCAGTTGTCGCTGTCGCATGCACGGATGCAGGTGGTTGGGCTCGTTCAAAATGTTGGCCACTAGGGCCTGTTGTGGGATTGGGGATTATCGGGTCCGTACATGCGCCACTTGTGCCCCTCCATGGACTATCGCCCACCGTCAGATCCTCTATCTGATTCTTACTTCGATCCTCCCCTTCAGATGTTTTTGGCGGAGCATATTCCTTCCCCTTCTCGAGGATCTGGTACCCCCCTAATTACATCAGAACTTCAATACCATGCTCGTTACACTATGTTACTTATCCCTTTGAATACCAGATAATGTTTTTCAGTTATTTGCGCTGGTTACCCAGCCCACCCACCAAACAATCGCCACAAACCAATCATACGGTACAGTGCCACAGACTCCACAGGAGCGCAGTAAACCAGAGGGAACCCCACTAACCGAGCTACTGTGGTCAGAACTGTGGACTAGGGGGGTAGTATGTCTGGCGATCGATCACCACAGCACCCACAGAACCTCACAGCAGCGGGACGGTTTTGCTGATGCTACATTCAGAGGAACTCTCGGGATTCGGAGGCTAATTTCGCCAATCGCAGAGCGGAGAGTCAATACGCCCAAAGTAGATCACGACCCGTACCGCTACCGGCCATCCGGGTGCCGCCCCACGCCCAATGGCGGAATACACTGCAGTTTTCTTCAGCTGTCATGGCTTCTCTGTTAACTTGGCTTGTTACTACCGCTACTGCATTGACGGTCACTGCTGTGGATACAGCTGCAGCTCGACCACACTTCCCGTGGCTGCGCTCCGATTTTCACTCGTCGATGTGCGCGTGCGGTTCTAGATCACTAACCAACTTGGCCCATCTGCCTTCATGCCTCGTCTCAATATACTTCCACTCCCTCGAATCTCTACCGTATAACAGCTCGACTCAGGACGGCGACGATGAGACGGTTATGAAATCTCCCCACCCCGGTTCACTTCCTTTGAGAAAAATACTCTCTGCCTTCTCGTAGATCGGGAGCGCGGTGCCACCAAAGGCGTCCTTATACGTATCCCAATGGGACTGAGGGTTCTTCGCAATGTTGACCAAAGTGTCTCCGAACACTGCCTCCTTCGACCCCTTGAGAAAGGCAGCGGACTTGGGGGAGATGGTTTCGCACATGTACTGGTGTGTGGGCCTCGACTGTTTGGACCGTACTGCAGAATGGAAGTAATTGTAATATGCGGTCTCGAAGGGGGGAGGGGGGGTTCCTGGGGTAATGACGCGGGGCAACGAGGGATACTGCTTGTCCAAATACTGGACGACGTTGGACAAGTTGGATATTACGACGCCTGCCGATTGATCATGCATTAGCGTTAACCCTTATATGTCGAAAGGGCCACCCCTATCATTACATTCGAGATGTACACTACAATGCACAGACGGTAAAGGAATGGTCCCCCGGCTCGCCCTGAAAACGATCCCGGGGACGAGTACGGATCGTCCGTCTCTCAGAGATGATCAATGGTCCGTAGTGGTGATCTAATCCCCCCTTCGCCTTTTCCGCCTCCACAAGGCACTCGAGCGTTTTTGTGGCATGCTCTACCAGAGAATCAAAAACGTCCACGCATAATACCAGGCGAAAATCCCTTGCACGGTGCATCTCACGGAACATCCTAAATTGCATCTGGCGGTGCAGAGCACGATCCCCCCTCCCCACCGGCGAGTGAAAGTAACAAGTGGGCTCCGAATAAAAGATCAAAGAGTATGAGAAGAAGCCGAAGTCTAACTCCTGATAGATGACAACGAAATTGAGTGGCACAGGAGACGTGACAGAGGAGAGTATCGTTATGAAGAAATCGGATGCGGTGTCGCTTGTGAGATCAATCGGCCGCGCAGTGGTCTCGAGTGTTCGAAGAGACGTGTTCCGTGACAGATCAAAATGCTGAAGCGAGGTGTGGCCGTTCACTACAAGTCCCTCACTTGAGTATGTCCTCTTCTCTCCTCCCGAGAAATTCCTCACCATATGGATCATTTGGGTACAACCTCAATGTCTCCAAGGTCTTTCTGCATTCGTACAAAAGGAGCCGCGCGCACTCCACCTTGAACAGGTCCATCGAACGAAATCGAAGTCCCCCAAAATAGGTGATCATATCCCGCACGAGACCCTTCCTTGCAAAGTGCGCGAGCATCAGTCGTCCCCGCAATGGGGGCACGGAGAGCGGGACGAGCCCT